>Ga0206683_10000019_pt1 | contig 102691 bp, 96 predicted proteins | sample M280m12015metaG_FD_155483 | JGI IMG/M metagenome (GOLD analysis project Ga0206683, IMG submission 155483) | Ammonia-oxidizing marine archaeal communities from Monterey Bay, California, United States - M2 80m 12015 | ecosystem: Environmental > Aquatic > Marine > Intertidal zone | place: USA...
GATCCACACTCACCGCACCGGCTTCCCCATCCACATGAAAACGACCATCCGAACTAGCACCACTCCAACGTCCTAAGGTTCGGGCCAATGCCAAGCCTACCGAACGAAATACTGTTGTGTCTCCAACGGAAGCATTTGCATATACTTCTATTTCGTATGTACCAGGATCTTTAAATCTAGTATGTCCTAAATAGGTATAATTATCCAACGTATCTAGCGCAATTCTTTTATTCTCAATATCTAGAATTACATTAATAGCTCTTTCTAATGTATCTGTTATTATAACATCAAAATAATGCGTGAAAGCATTATTTTGTATGACATTAATTGTAAGATGTGGTCGCGGTACATGACGGACATCCATCCGAAAACTGATTGTGTCACTAGCGTTCTTTTCATCCGCTGCTATGATTTCAAAAAATGCATACCCGCTCCATAATTCATCAGGTATTATTGTGATTGTATCACCAATATTTGTTGATGTATACTCCATAGGAATAATAGAAAAATTATTCCCATCCGTATCAACTACCCAACTTCCATTAATCAATTCCCAACTAGCTGCAACTACAGAATTGAATGTTAATAACGTATCATCTACATCTACCACAAATTGGCCTAAATCAAATTGTATTGTATCATTTTCATAAATTTCCTGATCAGGTATAATAGACCACACTGGTCTGTCATTGATTTCAACCACATCAAGAAGTATCGAGTCAACGGCGTACATTTCTTCAATATCTGATGCTATAAAAGTAATTTTAATATCATCGGCCCAATAATTTGAATCAGAATCAAAGTTTGCGAATGTTTGATATATAGAATCTTGAACTAATTCCAAAGACAATGATTGTTTTGCCAGGCGTTCTAAATTATCTGGTATCTGTCTCCATGCTATATCATCTTCAAGAAACGTGCTTTTTATTTCACTCGTTGTAAAATATCTTTCATATAATTTTTCTCTAATTGAAAGAGGGGTATTTGGCCCAAAGACAAGGGAAATTCTTGGATAGCCAGGATGAGAAATTGTATCCTCTATTACTGCCTGCCAGGAAATATCTGTACTATCATTATTATCTTCATCGATAATATATTTTGTAAGGTTAATCGAAAATAGTCCATCATGATCTTCAAAAAATGAAGTGTCTGGCAAAGGAAGATCTGGCAAATTATATTTCAAATCCCATGATTCACCTGAACGAAAATATGGTCGATCATTTATAGGATAAATTGTTAATGGATAAACCAATGTATCTGATAAACCCCATGAATCTTTTACTATAAGACGAATATTATATATTCCAGTATCTGGCGGGGATGGAACCCATGTCACAATACCTGAAACATGATCAATAGACATAGTTGCTCCCAATGGATAATCTATTTCTGCAATCGGAGGCACAGGATTCCCATTAACAAAGATCGTTAAGGTATCCCATTCAATGAAATAATTAAGACTATCCCCTCTTATGGTTAATGAATCAACATCGGTTGCTGTAGCCATCCCTGTATACAAACTATCTTCCCATGCAGTTCTTATAGTAAAAGGACCAATAACAGGAGGAGTATTTATTCTTTCAAGAATTTCAGATCGAACAGACGTCGTATCCAGTTCGTTTCCTGCAATATCCACTGCAGTTACAAATAATTGATATAGATTTCCAGGCATTAAACTAACAGTAGTATCCATAGAAACATCGATTCCTGTTGATACCCAATCAACTATTTTAGTAGTATTTGTATCATCTGGTGCTACAATATCGTACTCCATAACCTTATATCTATACTCATATATACCTGATCCTTCAAAACCTTGGTACGTTGAATCAAGGGATCCCGACCATCCTGCAGTGATTACATCCGTAGAAACTAATTCTGTTGATGTAACCATATTTCCACTTGTTAACACAATAACTTGTGGAGGAATAGGATCATAATATAGAAGCGTTGTACTGGTATCATAAAACGTTGAATTTCCAACGCGATCTGACACCTTGAATCGGAACATTAAAGTGTCCCCGTGAACGATATCAATCCCTGGACGAAAGCCATCTGTAGAATCAGACTCATTGGTTATTTCATCCCAAGTTCGACTAAATTTCTGAGAGCTAAATACTTGCAAACTATCACCATATAATGAATTCATTTTTGAAATAGTTACCCAACCACGAATACCACGGTTCTTATTCATCATTTGAAAATCTATACCACCTCTTCTATTATTTAACAATGATGAGTCTACAGGAACATTTCCTATAACTTCTATATCTTCAGTATAGGCATTTATCCAAGAAGGGTTGTTGTTATAACCAGTTGAGTTTACCCTTCCCGTTTCAACAAAGTCTGGTGGAGTATTATCAAGGAAAAAACGTTTTTGATCCTTTTCAATTGTAGAATCTTCCGATAGGGAAGTAAAAGCGCTATCTACTGCGTCAATTGAAATATTTATTTCACCATGATCTTCCAAGTTGCTAGGCAAAACGAATGACCAAATATATGTAGAATCACCATTGGAGTTTGAATCCGGTAGCTTACCAACAAACGATGAATTTGTTGAATCAGCAAATTGTATATCAAGTAATGGAACTGAAATATTTATGGGTTTATTGAAATTACCCGTGATTTGAATTAAATCACCACCTTTACCTTCTATTCGAATACTTTGTTCATAATTACTAAGCCAGTTTTGGGAAACATTCAAATATTCTAATCTACAAGATGGAAATCTATTATCTACAAATAGCGTATCCGTATAACTTATATCTTCAATATTCAGCTCATTTCCAGCTCTATCATTAGCAGATAATAATACAGTTGCTGTCCCAGATATCAGCTGGGAAGATGGTATGATCGTTTGAATATACCAGACCGTACTATCAGGAAAATTCATATCTTGAATTAATAGCGTATCGATTACATTATAATAATCCACATCTGCATCATAAATAATACTTAAAGATGGAGGATTATCTCCTCTTTTAATTGGTTCGGAAAATGTAGCTGTAATAGTAAGCAGGTACCCAGCGCTTACGATATACCTACTATACTGTAACTCGGCAGTGGCTGAAGTTGTATCATATGTGATGTATCTGGATATATAACTGTTATTGGAAATATTACCAGCGGTATCAGTAGCTGACCAAGAAATAGAATAAATTGCACCTTCAACAAGGCTTGGAGAACCATTAACTAATGATATATCACTATAACTATTTGGATTTCCTTGAAGTTCACTTGCATCTAAAGATATCAAATAAGGACTATTAGGATCATCTGTGCCTCCTATACGTTCCCAATGCACACTTCCTGTATCAACCGTTTCATTTATACGGTAAGATATTAGATTATTATTAATATAACTCGAATCTATTGGATTTAATTCATCAAATACTGGTTTTACATTATCTAATCTGATTTTATGATTATCAATAAATAAAGCATTGCTTATCGGGTTTCCACCCTTATCATAACCATTAATTTGATATATAGAAATAGTATCATCAATAGTCTCATCATTGATAATTGGAGCAGCGTAAAAATATTCATACGAATTAATGCGATCCATATTATCAATGATTGTATCAGATGAAGTCAATGAAGATGCAGGAAAATGAATTTCTATTTTTGGAATAGAATCAATTTTAATACTATCTGTAAAAAAAGCACGAATGATTAATAAACTATCATTGATAGAAACTATACCATCAGTTGTATCTGCAGGATTAACAGTTGATTCAAAATAACCAAATCTGGCACCAGCTGGATCTGTATCTATTATAATCTCTTTATTGGTAGCTAAGTCACTTGTATTTGTTAAATCAGTATCCAGATTATTCCCAGCAATATCCCTAAACGAATAGACTTGATCTAACTGCAAGGCAACGTTATTTAGGTATTCTGGAGGATCAAGATTTTCCGTAGAATGCTGATCTCCAACTACATATGAGAAGAATATTGTGTTGTCATTATGATGCGAATAGATTGCTTCATTTTCCAAAATATAAGAATTTAAATTTATAGACGTATTTTCAACATCTGTATCTTCCACCAATACATCGGATGCTTCCGCAAAAATTATTATAGTATCAGATTCACTAAAGGCGCATTCGCAATTTTCTGAATTAATGGACAAAATCGTAGGAGGAATTATATCTACAACAATATTTGCATTTGATGCATTAGAATAACGTACCCAGTTTCCAGCCTGATCATACAATATAGCACCAATCTCCAACGAGTCGCCATGTTCCAAACTATCTACTTCTTCAACACCAGTATAAAGAATATTATCGATTAAATCTGGAATCTGTGGAAGAATCAACACATCTCCTTCCACAAAATTTTGTATATAGTATCCATCAGAACCAATAACACCAAGGGTATCCCAATTGGAATTATCAGATACCTTTCCACGTAAATCAATCCGACCATTTTGCATTGAAATATCGGAAGAAGTTGGTAAAGGTATAGAAACAGTAAAATCTGTTGAATGACTATTCCAATAACCTGATACAATATTCTGATTATTTTCCGCAGAAATCGCTACTGAAATATTTGATTCGATATTTGATATATCTGGTGGCGTATAATCAACTGTAATCGTACGTAACTGACCAGCGACAATGGTTCCTACTCTTTGATTGCCAGCTATATCTGATATCACCGCATTAATTCTAATGATTGAACCGTCAGGCAATCCACCAGGATCAAAGGTCTCTAAGGTATTTTTATCAATAGAAATTTTTTGAATACTTGAAGCAGTATGAAGACTATCATAAATAATATCAACAGCGTCGCCCAGTAGGCTGAAATCAGAATCATCTTGTGGATTATCAACCAAGGTAGCTTTTAACTGAATCGAACCTTGAGACACATTCTCAATTGCAAGACTGGCATCAATAGCATTATCAATTTCTGGTAAAGGTACAGTTATATCCAAACTGGTATGCGAACTATTCCAATATATTCCATCATCATATGTCCAAAGTGTATTATCAGAAACCTTTCGTCTTATACCGCAAGCATCACACCCAATTGCTTGAAAGGGCGTTTGGGTAAATAGATCGAAACTCCCAGGCGCTACTGCATCTACCCGTATTGATTTGAGGCCATCCAATGAATTGGCTTGGTTTGCGAGAGGGACATTATCTGTTAATATATTTAGACCAACATCATCAAGCTTTGCTAAATTCAAAGGCATGAAATTCCCTGCAACATCTGTTATTTCTGTAATCCAAGAAGCCACGGCATCAGCTGCGAGATTATCTATCTTAGAAACTTTTTGAGGAAAATCATTTACCTCCAGTAGGCCATCAACATTATTACTTGCGTCTGTATTGGATGCAGAAGTATGTCCTTCTGAAACCACATATGTAAAATCATGATTTCGTGCAGCCAATCCATCGCCGCTTAACGTGGCAATTCCACTAATGCTTCCAGTATTTAAAGAAATGATTGTAGTTGGGTCTACAATAATGTCTGCTGATGGAGACTGAATCCGTATATTAATAGTTTCATTTTCCATATACCAATCACTTGTACTCGTTGATGTAATTGTTTGTATTTCCGGTGGAACCAAATCAACTATCAAACTGGCAGTATTCAGTTGATGTACAAATTTATTACCTGCACAATCCGTTATTGCAATCCAAAAAAAGATTACTTTTTCATGCGCAAAATTAAATAGTTCCCGTATCCCAGCAATATTTCTGTATGGTTCAGGATTTGTCTCTTCATAAGGCAAATAATCAGGAAAGTTTATAGTCATCCCTTCCTCTTCTAAATCATCAGAACTAATCTTATAATCGGAGTCTAATGACTGATCAGGGTATGTATAACCTAACGTATCACGTACATTATCGATTTCTCCTTCAAACGTAACATATCCATTAATAAGAGAAGGATCATTGTTATCTAACGAAAAGTTGATGTTTGTCGATTGAGTGCTAATATTCCAATAACCATTTGTGGCTCTACTATATATATTTATACTCTCTGGAACTCCAATATCTCCGATCGTAATTGAACCAAAATCTGCAGCAGTAGGTCTTATTTGATCAACAACAATTTTATCAATACCATTAGATGATACAAACTTAAATCCTCTAATATCATCATCAGTACTTGCATTAGGATTCCCTGCCCGGTCAGTAATCACTGCATATAGATAAAATTCATCGAATTCATCCATCAACGCATTGACCGTAGCACTATCAATAGGAATATTGACTGAAGTTAGAGGCTCATCAATATCCCATACATCATTATCAGAGACATTATCAAGATAATGAACGTTGGCTACCGGAGAAGAAGTAATCGAAACCTCCGAACCCAAGTTCTGAATTACTTCAGAACCATCTATCTCTATCTTCAATTGTATGGATCCACCAAACATAGAACTATCACTAGGCAACGGAACTGTAACATGGAGTACTGTACTATCCCCATTCCAATAGTAATTATTATTAAAAGGATTTACATAGGTATTTACGGAAATCCGTTCTGTAGGGGTGCTGGGGGGAGTTCTATCAACAGTAAATGGAGACAGCAACATTCGATTATTATTTCCTGCAGAATCAACAACAGATATAACCACATTATCGTAGATTCCATCCAGCATATTTGTATTAGGTGTAGCTCTACCAAGTTGTATTGTAGATGGAGCACTGCTACCATTAATTAAAATAAATTCTTGCAGATTTAAGGGATCTTCTTCAGATATTCGAAGTGGAGTCAATTCCCCATCATTCCAATAACTACTTGTTTCATCCCATAAATAGGCTCGCATTACGATCCCATCTGTACCATTACTATATGTATCTTGTGCTCGAATAGAAACTGTAGGAGTGCCGGAGTTTGTGACAGTTGGACTCACCGCTGCTGTTTCCTCAAGCTGAGGACGTGTCGTATCATATATAAAACGAAAAAATTTCGTACTACTTGGACCTATATTGCCTGCACTATCACTCACAACCATTCCAGGAACTTCAATTTCTATTTCTCCATTATTTAATTCATCAAATGCTGCACTTTCAACTGTTATGGTATATTCAACTGTACCATTATCATGTGCTATGGTATAATTTCCTAGACCTGCACCACTTAGTCGATTAGTAGCTGTAAATGGTCTTGTTTGATCGTTATATATATATATATCATTTTCCAAAGTAAAACTTATCAATTCCTCAGTCCATGTGAACACCAATTCCACATCCTCTGAATCACCATTATTTCCGATATAATGATCTTTATCAAGAATGACTGTTGAGGATATTACACCGGATGCGGTAATGGTGTTAATATCTGGAGAAGTCCGTTCTACTATAAAAGAATAATCCGTTTCTTCAAAAGGTCCCGCGTTTCCAGCTAAGTCAGTTGCTGAATTTTGAAGAATCCTAATAACATAGCTAATACCATTATTGTCATTTCCATGATCGAGGTCTGATAACGTCAATTGAAAAACTCTGTCATCAGTAGTTGTTATGGGGTCTGCTGAGATGGATTCAAAATTTCCACCTCCAGTTCTCAATTGAATATCATTATTATCAAAGGCGCTGGATAATGTAGTATCCAATGGCGTGTCCCATGTGAAAGTCAGTACAACTGTAGTATCCCTGGTTCTCATTGATGGGGAATCAATATCAACAGATGTAATAGTAGGAACCGGACTTGTTCGATCGTAAGTAAATCGAAACTCATTTACATCTCCACTAGCTGTTGAAACATTTCCAGCCGCATCCGTAATCAGAGATGTATTTACAGTGATGCTTACTACACCTTCAATTAGCTTATTGTCATCATCAGGATCTTGAAAGTTGGACTTATCTATGGTTAACGTATACTTATTATTAGCAGCATCTAATACAATATCATTCAGTTGATCGGCTGCAATATCATCCCCACCAACACTTACAGTAATGTGGTTCGAATTAAATGCATCCAATGTATCATATTCACCATTGGTAATCGACCAATCAAATACTACCGTCAGATCTTCAGCCTGATCATTTGCCGCACCATAACCCTTGTAATACCCCTCATCAGCATAATTTCGAGATCCATTTGCACTCTGACCTGTTACAGTAATGTCATCAAGTTCTGGGCTTGCAATATCATATTTAAAACTAAATGTTCCTTGAGAAGTTGGGCCGGGATTAGAAGCATTGTCAAGAATACTATTTTGAGCTACATTTATTGTAATATTATTATTTCCTGGAATATTAGTGATAACCAAAGTATCAACCTCTATATTATCATTAACATTTTGCTCATTACGCAATGGAACTGCGTGTAAAGTAACATTTCCATTGGTAGTTGATGTATCAATATCACTTATAAGAAGATTATCTCTAGCAGCTAATAAATCATCCCACCTAAAGATAATCTTAACTGAATCTGCATTACCATTATTTCCATTTATACTGGATCCATTAATAATGGTGTCTCTTGAAGTTCCTTTAATTGCGAAAACATTCAAAGTAGGTGCAGTAAGATCAACATAAAATTTGGGATTATCTGCAGTTTCAATAGTTGTTTCATTTCCTGCAAGGTCTTTGAATTTAATATGAAGTGAATAGGGCTGATTATGTTCGGGAAAAACATCCGACACGCCATCTAAGTTATTATTATTATGATAACCAATGAACATCGTAGAATCAGTTGAGGGGTCTCTTTCATCCCCGTCCGTATCATGTGAACTTGTTAACGAATCCTTTATAGAATAAAATCTTGTACCAGAATTTATATTTTGCATTTCTACCATTTGATTTACAACACTAAAATCAGCACCCAAAGATATATACATTTCAATATTCTCAGCTGCAGTACTATATAAGTCACGTACTTTGATTTTTATCTTTGGTTTCTGAACATTGGTGTGAGCTACCCGAGCATATGCTTGTAATCCTTCATCATATACTAATAATTGTGCTGCGTTATAGGTTGGACCCTCCGTATCATAGGTAAATGAAATAACTTCCGTATTTGTAGTATTTTCTGCAGCATCAGAAAGATCGGAAAGTGAAATACTCACCAGTCCCTGGGCAAGATTTGTCAATGGGATTGTAAATTTATTTATTTCCGTTGATTCAACTTCCAAGATTGATTTTTTTGTCGTTGCAGCATCCGCACCATCCCAGGTACCATCTTGAATAATATAGACATATGGATTTGTGCCGTCATCTGCACCGTCCAAGGCAGAATAACCTATCGCAGCACCTTCATCTGCATCGATCTCTTCTTGAGTAACTGGCGTATATTTCCAGGCACCATTAAGAAAATATGTCCCTAACCACAGATCGGTTCCTGCATGTCTACGCATATGGTTTACAAATGCATTTTCATTCGCATCGGTAATTACTGCCAAATGCGAACCGGTACCCTGATTCCCAGCTTGCGTTTTATGAGCCGTCCATAATAATGAAGCAGATGATTTATAATAGATATTTGAATTCGTATTGTAAATGCCATACAACTCATAATTATTGAAATTAAAACTAATAGATGTATCTTGTATGACTCCTAGGCTAACATCGTTCCTTTGACTTACGTTTGCACCGCCTTCAAGATTTACATTTCCTTGTAAAAAGTCTAAAGGAATTGGCTCATCTCCTGCAAGGTCTCCATTCCAGTCAAATTTGATTTCATATGCTGTTTCTGCAGTACCATCATTTATTCTACCGTGATGCATGCCATGAATTATATATGCATCATTTCCCTCATACCCATCACTTAACCCCTTAACTGTAATATTATTATTCTCCCAAACACCAGCTCCATTTTCCGCACCCCGCGTTACTGCTGGCGCTGTTTGATCAAAATAAAAAGAAAATAATTGTTCCAATGCAGGCCCAGTATTTCCGGCAGAATCTATCATACTTCCTGTCGGTACTTTAATGGATACCGTTTGACCAGCTTCTTCCAAATCATCTTGATCAAATAGCAAAGTATATGTGAGATCATTTACAGTATTGAATGTCCCATTTCTTCCTGCAAGAAAACCGCTTTTTATAATATCAATATTACTATTTTCAAATGGATTAGAACTTTGAGTGTTATCATAAGGATTGGCTTCAGTCCACGTAAATGTAAATAGAACATTATCTGTAAATTTATATTTTCCACTTTGATTAATTGTTCCAAGGACACTATTACTATCATCTACTCGTTGAGCAGAAATAACTAACGTAGGTTTGACAACATCATATTTAAAAACAAAGGTTTTAGCACTATTACCATTACCAGCAGCATCTTCCATTATATTCTCAGCTATTGATATCTTTGTTCTAGAATTGACTGGATGAATATGGTTAGTAGTTATATCTGATAATGTAATTTCCCAGAGCCGATTATCACCAATATAATCGTTAATTCGATTAATGCTACCTGACCATGGTACCAAATTACCTAAATTATTATACACCAGGATATCGCTTGCTCCAATACTGGATGGATGCATTGCCTCAGAAAATATTATATATATTTTTATATCTTCATCAACATTGTAATAATAAGGCGTTTCATCATCGATATCTTCGCCCGTACGAGGATTCGTACTTGGTCCAAATGGATTTTCAGTAGGATCTCCATCTTCGTTAATTCCTTCCCCGTTAATGGTAATTGTTGGAGATATTCCATCATAGAGTCTCTCTTCAAGACATCCATGACATTGATTTGTATTCAGTTGATCTTCAGTGTATTGTCTCTTATTACCATGTGAATCATAGGTTGTATAATAAATATCATATTCCCGATTATTTTGAAAGAGATCTTGCGGAGATGCGGCGGAACTATATTCCTCCCAATTTTCATCTAAATCTTCCGAACCTGTTCCATCATATTTTTTCACATATTGTCTTATATTTATCTCTTGTTCTGTACCATTTAGCTCATCTGCATTCTCTCCTCCAAGATAGTAACGGTATTTATTACCTAAATTATCCTTGAAATAAATATAATTTTTATACGTTCCACCGTGATTACTAAGTACATCATAAGTACGTATTTGTATTTCCTGAGAACTAAATGTATCGCCATCATCATGTCGAGTACTCCAACTATCCCCTGCCACTTTCAATCTTACATGCGCATAATATGTACTGGTTTCATATGTTATATAATCCTCTCCATTATCCACGTTTCCCCAATCATTAACATTTTGTGAACTGCTTGCACCGCCAAATACACTATATGTTACTATTATATCAAAATGATCATTTTGGGGGCTTGATCTAGTTCCACCTATAGTACTTGAGGTCAATGAAACTGAAGCTGTAGCATCGCTGATTGCACCAGTTCCTCCGACAACTACATAAGGAGGTGTTTGTAATGCAGGCCCTGCTGGAGGTGTACCATTTTCATTCCAAGCAATATATAAAGCAATAAACCCACCATCATAAGCGGCAACATCCCCATCAGTAAACGTAACTTCAAAAGTAATTGTATTTGAACCATTACAATATCCAGAAACAATCTGGCCGCCACTAACAGTGGTCTCTACTGTAACTGCAGAAAAGAGTGTTGAGTAAATACCAAAGAAAAAAATGAAAAGTAATCTTTTAATATCTATCATCACTATTAATTGCGTTTTTTTTGAAAAAATTCCTGAATTAAAGAAAGAGATTCTTTTTCTAAGACTCCCCCTTTTACTGCAACTTGTACTTTAAAACGGGGATCACCACATAATTGGTATAATGAACCACAACATCCTTCCTTTTCATCATAGCAACCAAATACAATCATCTTTATTCGTGCATTCACAATTGCTCCAGCACACATAGCACACGGCTCCTTGGTTACATATAAAATACATTCATTTAATCTCCAATTTTCAATTGTATTTGCAGCAGCAGTGATTGCAATCATTTCTGCATGCGCTGTGGGATCACATAGAGATTCACACTGATTATATCCCCGACCTATAATTGTATCTTGATGAATAAGAATTGCGCCTACAGGTACTTCATCTTTGTTAAATGCTTTTATAGCCTCTTTCAGGGCCATTTTCATATAATGCTCATGACCCTGCCCTTTATCTCGGAACAACTGAACAGGTTCTATGGACATGCTATCTACCTCGGAGGTAATTCTGCAGGTATTCTATTTCCGTAGCAAGTTCTTCTCTTCCTTGCACGGTAGTAGTATTGACGATATATGGTGGAGATGCAGGGTTTAATGCTGTTTTCACCGCTTGTACATTGGCAACACTCTCATCGTAATCCGATAACGCATAATATGATAAGGACAAGGTTACATGGACATCCAAATAATTGGTGGTGGAATCATGCGTAAAACTCCAGGTCTTCTCCCCAATCTGCTGATTGATTAACCAGATCAGTGAATCTCCATATAAAATCACGCTGGAATCTTTCTTTAACGCACTATTCGAAAATGTGAGACCAGCTAGTATTTCCTGGGATACGTTTGTAGTCGTTCGTTCATTGGGTGGTTTTGATAAACCAATGGCAAATGTTTGCACGGCACTATCTAACTCTACCAACTTACCAAACGTCCACCCTAGGCCATTATACCCATCTTGATAGTTCTTATCTTCAATAATAGCATTACTAAACCATTCATAACTAGTGACATAATCCCCTTGTTCGTACAGACTCCATCCGTAATTGGCCATATCTTCCTCTGTTGCACTCCACTGCTTGCGACATGCGGTAAACAAACTAATGATTACGATTAACTGCAATAGTATTCGATTATATCTCATCGCAACAACATCACTTTCTTGGTCTGTATTTTTCCTACACTTGTAGTCATATGCATAAAATAGACACCACTTGCTACATTCATTCCTGTTTTATCCCGTCCATACCATGGTACCGTATGTCGACCAATGGTTTGTTGTCCATCTACTAGTGTCTGTACATGCTGTCCCAACAGATTGTAAATAGATAGATTTACATGTTGCTCTGGACCATCTACAAAACCTACATCATAGGTAATCTTTGTTACGGGATTAAAGGGGTTCGGATAGTTCTGTCCCAAGCTCGTTAATCCAGGGACAATCAATGTCTTACGACCTAAACGGAAATACCCCATCTTCTCAGTATATGCTACAATACGGCCCTGATCATAGTACGAGGGTAGCTCTATCCAGGTATTATCATGATTGCGCTGATAAATAGCCTGATCTTCCTGATAGTTCATGAGAGATACTTTTACTGGATCATTAAACTCTTGTACTTCATCTCCTAGTTTATAACTACCTACAAATCCTTTTTTAAACATGGTAGAGTCCACCAACATAATCGATTGATCCACACTCACCGCACCGGCTTCCCCATCCACATGAAAACGACCATCCGAACTAGCACCACTCCAACGTCCTAAGGTTCGGGCCAATGCCAAGCCTACCGAACGAAATACTGTTGTGTCTCCAACTAATGCATCCGCAAACACTTCAATAGAATACGTTCCTGGAGAAATGAATTTATGATGTCCTCGAAATGTATGACGCCCAATAGTATCAAGAACAACAGATTCATTCTGAACTTCTAAGCTAAGATTTCTCGCTTTGGAAATAGTATCTGTAACTAAAATATCATAATAATTCGTAAAGATGTTATTCTGGACCACGTTAATGGTAATATGTGGACGAGGAATTCGAATTACATCAACAGTAAACAATACAGTATCTTGTGCGTTAAAAGCATCCTTGGCTATGGCTTGAATCACTGCAAAATCACTCCATAATTTTTCAGGAATAAACACAACCGAATCTCCCAGATTATGTGAAGAATATTCTGCTGGTGTAACTGACATCTTTTCAGTGTTAGTTGTCACAGAAAGATTAAAGGTTAATGACGTATCATCTACATCAATTACATAGGCACCTGGATCAAAACGCATGGTATCATTTTCATACATACTTTGAATAGGGATCGTTGTCCATTTTGGTCGGTCATTGGTAGCATTAATTGTTAATAGCAATGAATCTTCAGCCGTGAGCCCTGTATGGAGAACATTATTATTAAATAATTTTTTATCTAAGGCAATAAATTTGATATTGTGGTCTGCCCCATAATAATTGGAATCAGTTTTGAAATAAGCAAACGTTCGCAATGCATTATCTTGGAAAAACTGAATATTTATTTTGTTAGCCATCGATTTATTCAGTGAAGAATTAGAGGATTGTAGTTCGTCTTGAAAAAAGTCTGTTTTTGATACTCTTGATCTTTTATTAGGAATATACTTCTGACGTAAATAATCTTTCATATATTCAGGTATTCCTGGTCCAAAAAACAATGACATTCTGGGATAACCAGGTCGATTTGTAGTATCTTTAATAACAGCGGACCAAGTAATATCCGTTGTATCATTATTATCTTCATCAGAAATATAATGAGTCAGGTTTATTTTAAATGTATCTGTCTGATCTTCAACAAAAAATGTATCCGGTAATAATTGACTAAATACAGGTCGGTCATTTACAGGTTTAATTGTTAATGGATATACAAGACTATCTTTCAATCCCCACATATCCGTTACAAGCACTTTTAATTGAAATTTTCCTGTATCTGTTGCAGTTGGTGTCCAACGAACAACACCATTTGTATCAGCGATTTCAATCGCATTTCCAGATGGGGGTAATAAAGAGTTTTCCCATGAAATTACATAGGAAAACGTATCACCAAGAACTGTTGAAAGGTCAAGATCCGTAAGCTGAACAGTATCTATATATAAACTATCTTCCCATATAATAGTTGAATCGATGGTGGTAATTACTGGGGCACTTGAAAGACGATAAAGTGTATCAGAAATAACGGATGCAGAAACATTTCCCGCAACATCTACAGCTCGAATATTAACGCTGTACATTCTATTATGTCTTAGCCCTAGATCATTTCGACTCATTTCCTCAATTAGCCCCGTACTCGTCCAATCAATTAAAGTATCCATATACACTCCCAATGAATCATGCATATGAATTTTGTAATCATAATTCAATATTCCAGAGCCAGGAATAGAATTATATGTGGAATCGCTAGAACCTGTCCACGTAGCAGTTAAATTATCTTGTGATTTGAGAGTGTCTAACGTCAACACGTTACCACCATTAATATTGGCTACTGTTGGAGGATAAGGGTCATATACAAAAACAGTTGTACTCGTATCTCCATACGTTTTATTTCCAGCACGGTCTGATATTGCTACTCGAACATAAATAGAGTCACCCTGAACTAAATCTACCTCAGGAACCATTATAGCTTCAATTTCAGTCATTGATCGATAAAAATTTGAATTCTGGCCACCCAACTGAATACTATCAGCAAATGGTTCTTGGGAATTAGGAATATTGACCCACCCGACTCCTCTTGTTTTATTCCAAAACTCAATATCCAGCCCACCCTTTGGATTATAAAATAAAGTAGGGTCAGCAGAAATAGCTGGAATTGGAACAAGTACTCCTACGCTATCTGTAATACCATTTATCCAGTTAGCCTTTGGATTTAATCCATAGGAAGCTGCTGTACCTGTATTAAAAGTATCGGGTGGAGTATTATCTACTATAAAATCTGTCTCACCAACATAGCGATTAATAAGATTATGGGCCCGATCTTTCGCATTTAGCGAGATATTCATATTCCCACTATTTTTAATACTATCGGGAAGTGTTATTGTCCATGTGAATATAGAATCTCCACTACTAGAAATCCCCCCTTCTAAATTTAAAAAAGAATCGTTTGTAGAATCGGAATATTCAATATTCAACTGAGGGAATGGAAATGGATCAAATTTCTCAGACATACGTGCAACTACTTGAATTTGATCCTGCCCTTTCCCTTCGTTAGTAAGCCACGGTTTGTTCACATTCACATATGTTAACGTACATGCAGGAGCTGAATTATCAACAATTAAAGTGTCCCCATCAAATATATTGGCGGCTAAAAGTAAATTTCCTGCTAGATCCGTTGCATCGATAGCAACATACGTTGTTCCATTATTCTCTTCACCTCCAGGGATGACTGCTTCATATAACCATACAGTGGAATCTCCTCCACTCACAGCATCAATAGTCATAATCTCCGCTGGGGAGACATCATTAAATTGTCCTTGATAATCAATAGCAATCTGAGGAGCAGGCCAAATCTTTTCATTGAAGGTAGCAGTAATTGTATCTATATACCCTTCACCAGCAACATACTGACTGTAGATTAATTGAACATTGGGCCCTGTAATATCATACAATACAGGGCTAGAAACAAATTTATCTACCACAGATGGATTGTCTGCAGAATCAACTGCAGACCACGCAATATTATAGTAGGTCCCATCAACAAGATTCACAGGATCATTTGTTAGTGTAATATTTTCATAAGGTACATCATCAAGTAATTCAGCACTTACAAGTTCTACTTCATGTGGACTATTAGGGTCTGGGTTCCCACTAGCTCTTGTCCAAGTTATTTTACCAGTACGCACATCCTCACTTAATTGATAGGAAACTTGGCGATTGTTTACATAGCTATTACTGTCCGGACTTAATAAGGTAAATTCTGGTTCTAGATTATCTATACGGATAATTCCATTGGCAACTACACTGCTTTGATTAATCAGATTAGCAGCTTTATCATGAGCAGTTGGTGTAATAATGAGGTTTCCATCAACAGAATCAATCAATGTTAAACTATAATCATATTGCCAAATTCCTGTTCGGGTCATTGCCGCACTTACAATATCGCCCGTACTAGCGCCTACTGGTGGAAAATCAATCGATAAAGTTGGGATAGAATCAATTTGGACACTATCGGTAAATGCTCCTCGAATGATGAGAGCAACATCATTGACAGACACCAACGAATCTGAGGAATCAGTAACTGCTGTCGTTGTTTCAAAGTAATTAAATGTGACTCCAAAATCATCGCTATCAATAATAATGGATTTTTTCTGTGCTAACGCAAAATCTCCCGGAGTTATCGGTAGTAACGTATTTAGATTATTCCCTGCAGGATCAATTAACGCACCTCCATTGGCATTAATAACCAATGAATTTGTGGCAGCATAATTCAGATTATCTGCTGTAGTAATAAGCGGACTTGCATCTTCACTGGATTCCCCAGCGCTCACTGTATGGGCATAATAAACCGTATCATTACTAGCATTACGAAAAGGAGCCGTTGGATTGGCTCCACCGGTTCCTCCGCCTACCGCAAGTTCTAGTGTGGAATTATCGCTTCCTGTTCCAACTCCAGTTATATTTTCACTCGCTACTACGCTAATGGTAACCACATCATCAATTGTATAGGCACGATTAAGGTTTAAGGAAGTTACTTCTGTTACTGTGGGTACTGTTTCATCCACAGTAATGGTCGTTGCGCTAGGCAGCCAGTCTGTATAATTCCCTGCTACGTCAAATACTCTTGCTGCAAATGTTAGTTCCACACCTTCTGCATAATCTAAAATTTCTTCTATGCCTGAATATGGATCAATTGTATCTGCTAGAAATGTAGTAGGTGAAGGAACCGTTGATTCAAGTGCAGCTAGTTCAGTTGAAGAAATATTATATGAAGCATCATAGTTACCATCCCACACATAATAATTCCCTAAATAACTAAAATCTGCAGCCCCTGTAACTTTCCCAAGAATATGAACCGCACCACCCTCCAAAGTGGCATCATCTGGTAATGGAGCCGTAATCTGGATTCCTGTATTATGACTATTCCAATATCCAGAAATAATATTGGCAGCATTATCCGCATTGGTTACCACAGCTCCTGTGGTGCCTTGCGCGGGAGGAGTTTGATCAATGATAATTGGAGTGCCATATACTGCTGTTTCCAATTGATTACCTGCCAGATCCGTAATAACTGCCTTGAAAGTCATGATCAAACCATCCGAAAATTGGGCATTATGCTTGACAGCATTATAGCTTTCAAAGTCAGTGGCATCTATTATAATTTGTTCACTGGGATAAGTCTCCCCATTCGTAAGAGTGGCGTAGGTAATAGCATGAGCATCACCTAAGTCAAGATATGCGATAGGACTACCACTTGGTACTGCCTCTGCTTTTAACTGGATGGTGCCGCAATCCGTGCCGGTTGCCGTATTACAGTCTAAACTTGGATCATTCGTTTGAAGAGACATATCTACTCGGGAACCCAAATCATCTAGATTAGCATCATCTGAAGTATAGCGGTAATATATATAAAAAAGCATACGGTCTGTGTTTGCATTATAATATCCAGTTCGTTCTGTCCAATATTCATCTTGATCATCTGGATTTATATTTTGTATAGCCATATCTACCACAGTATTTTGAACTCGATATGGAACCACACCATCAATAATGATATTTTTATTTCCATCGAGGGAATTTTGCGTATCTGGCGCAGGCAAGATTGCGTTTGTAGAAAGCGTTGCAGCAGCAAGTAAATTTCCACTGGCTTCATGCATGATACCATTATTGAGAGCAATCACTGCTTCACCATTATTATCCAACTTAAACTCCAGTCTTCCATCTACGATACCACTCGTTGAATTTCCTTGGCTTGTTTCACCCGTGGTTGGAGTATAAGCAAAGGAAAGTGTTGTTCCAGAAACGCCACTGTACGCAGCGGATCCTGTTACGTCACCAGTTTGCAATGAAATAGAAGGAGTACCGGCGGTAACATCAACCGTAATTGCTACCGAGGTTTCTAATTGGATTTGAATCGGTAATCCATCCGAACTAGGTCCCCACCATCCATCCGCTTTATCAGCAGTAGCTGAGGAAACAGTAGGACGATCTGTAGAATTAATTCCATCAATAAAGATAGTCGAATTACCAGTAGTTGCGAATGTGTTGGTATGCAAATATTCTGTAATATTACCTGCTGCGTCTGTCACGGCTGCTTTTATACTGATATCATATTGATCCATATCCGCCCACGCATTACCATTCATCTCTAGTTCTTTTACTCCATATGGAGCTGCTCCATCCACCTGATCTCCACCCCAATCACCAAATTCACTGACTTCCACAAAAAAGTCGGCCTTATTTCCATCAGAAATATTTGCTGCCGTTCCAAGAGTGTCCCATCCAAAATTATTTATATTTCCATATAAAAGAACGTTCCCACCAACAATATTATCATCTTTCGCGCTGATATCTCCTAGTGAGACTTTGAGATAATCTGTAGAAATATTCCAATACCCCTGAACTGCAATACTATGTGTTGCGGTCGTGACATCGGTTTCTAATCCACTGATAGTCCCAGCATTCGGGTCCAGTTCATCTACATGAATTGTGACTTTATTGGCATCTTCCGTATCTGTGGTATTTCCAGCTTTATCTTCAGAGCGTATTTTAAAATCAACATCTCCCACTGCCGCTGATGCCGTAGGCCAACCTGTAATGGTAGCTAATTGAACTGCAGTAAGAGTGATAGATATACTAGATGTTCCTGAAGATTCATCTGAAGTTACTGGATCATGCGCATCACCAACTTGCGCATAATTATTTGCTCCTGTACGTGCGAAAACATACACCTTACCATCTATCATGGAAGCATCATTTGCAAGTGTTGTAAGAAATACCGCATTAGCATTTTCTTCATTCCAATAATTTGCTACGGGAACCACATCGGTAGTAACACTCGTAATTGTTGGCGCATCAGGAGACAAACCATCTGCATAAATACTATGAGCACCCACTGCATCCATATTTGTAACGCCCACAGTACTAACTGCAGTTTCCCCAGGGGTTCCAACAATATTCCCTGCATTATCTCGAAGCTTATCTGCTGATGAAAGTGCAACGCTAACTAAAGCAACTTTCGATGGATTGTAATGATCTGCTCCACTCCCAATTGTATATGTTACTGTTCCTGTAGCGCTGGATGATATACTGGTAATTGATTGTGCGCCAGAACCAACGTTCATTGTTAAATCCAACGTAGCATTTTCCACTAAGGAAACTTGATCATCCGCATCCGTATCACCATCGCCATCATTAAAATTTGCAATAATAACAATATCTTCAGTTTCTTTATAGTTTCCATCATCAGTAGAAGAAGTAATGCTTACCAATGATGGAGCTTGAAGGTCAATTGTAGTACCGCTGGTAACAGAACTCGCTGAGGAGGATATATTCGATGCAACATCAATATTATATGCCCGAAAGTAAATTGTCCCCCCATGAGCATAATCGGTTAAACTTTCAACCGTATCAGAAACAATACTAATTATTGCTTCTCTATTTGCATCCCCCCAATCACCAGACTGCACCTCATAGTTTGCTTTTAAAATTTGCCAACCATTTGAAGTTCCTACTCGTCCTTCAATACGAATTTTACCATTTTCCATAGAAGCATCATTTGCGTTATCAAAATCAACTGTAATATTCATGCCAGTATTGGTAGAGTTGTAATAACTATTATAATCGCTAGCATTTGAAAGTGAAGCGGAACCACCTGCTGGCAACGCCGAACTAATGGATGGAGCAGCCGGTCGAACACCATCAATCACAATCGCCTTTGGAACATCGGTTAAATTTGAACTTGCTGGTAACGTAAGACCGGCAGTCTGAAGCTCATTGGATGCAGCATCAATTATTGTCCCATTATTCACAGCTGCTCCTGTGACATCTAGTGCTGCAACATTATCATTTGCTACAACTGTATATGTTCCCGTAACGCTGGTTGCTGCAGAGCTAATTGCTGCAAAAGTAATATTTGAAGTGAGACCAAAAGGAAGTTCTAGTGTGTTATTGGAAGTAACCGCTTCATTAAAGTTTACAGTTACGCTAATTACAGAACCAATGCCATAGGTTGAATCATCTGTATCGGACGTCATATTAGAAATAAAAGGATATACACCATCTACAGCGATATTCCATCCACCTGTAGTAAAGGCAGTAACTGGTGTAAACCCACTTGCTTCATCAATATTGTTTGGTTTAAATGTAGTATTATTTGCTGCATAGGTAGGATTATCTGTTAGTGTAACATCGGCATCAGCGGGATCTAGAGCTACACTGGAAATATCTAATCTAGCTGTAGATTCTCCCTCAGAAACGGTATATGTTGCTGTTAATGTTTGATCTCCAGATACAGGTGAAACTGTTGCCGTACCAGCCGTATTCGTAGTATTGAAAGTAACAATAATATTTCCAGCATTAAGTTTCACTGTATTATCAAAATTTAGAAGGATATCTAGCTGATCTCCTATTTTAAGCGTTGGTGTATCCGATGTGGAATAATCAGCAGTAGTAATAGTATTAAGAAATGGTTTCGTACGGTCGATTGTGATTGTTTTTCCAGAAAATATAGATGAAGGCATAGTGAGGACTGCTGTATTTCCAGCTACATCTGTAAGAGTTCCAGCACCAACTAAAGCAGCAGATTCAACTGATATATTACCTTCCGTATCACTTGCCCCTACCGTATAGGTGCCTGTAACCGTAGCATCACTTGCTGCGCTAAAGGTAGCCGTTCCTCCATTAGCAACACCACTCACAGCAATATTAATAGTACCTGTCCCTGTTAAGGCAACGTCTTCTGCACTTCCAGCTGCACCATTGAGAAAATTTAATGTGACAGGAATTTCTGCTCCCTCACCATATACTCCAGTTGCATATGCGGTAGTAATCGATCCAATTACAGGCGCTACAGTCTCAACGGTTAATTCTGCATTATCTACCAATGCTTGACCTCCAGGTTCAGAAATTGAATTAACCTCATTACCAGCAGCATCAGTTATTTTCCCACCTCCGGAAAAATTTATAGAACTAATACTTAAATCAGAAGCTTCAAGATCACCAGCTAGTACGGTATAAACTTCAGATCCTTGACTAACTGGATTATTATTTTCATCCAACCCATCTGCAACTGAACTAATCTGATATGTTCTAGAATTTGAACTTAACACAAAGTTAACAGTTCCTGTTAATGTTACAACCTCATTGAAATGAGCTGATATACTTGTGGTTTCATCAAGAGATAATGCTCCTGAACTAGGATCTGCCGTCATTTTTGTTAAATAAGGCATAACACCATCAATAGTAATTGCTGCATAGTCAGCCAAATTATTACTAGCTGGAATAGTGAAATCATTTAAATCGTTGCCTGCTAGATCATAAATAGTTCCACTAGCCATTGAAATAGAATTGATTGTCAGATCAGTACTTGCATCATTATTACCGACTTGATAATTAGCACTTGCAACAGTATCTCTATCATCCCAATCATTCCAAGCTGTAATTGAAGCCGTTCCATCTGTTCCATCATCTTCTTGAGTTTGGAATTCCACACTAACAGCCTGACTTGCTCTAACAAATTCAGTGAAATGTATTGTAAAAGCGACATTCTCATCTTTCTTTTTTGTAACTGCATCAGTACCCAGTGAAGTTGTAATTTTTCTTATGGTAGGTCTCGTGGTATCATAATAATCATCAGTATCTGTATGTGTATAACTATTACCCGCTTTATCAAATATTTTAGTTACTATATCATATCTTGCTCCATCTACTAAAGCAAACGCCGTACTTGAACCGACACCATCAGTCCATGTAATGTTAGTTATTTCTGTAGCTTCATCTTGCGTGAATTCATCTGCTGAACGAGTACCAAAAGTATAATAATGCACACCACCGATATCTGCAGTTCCACCGGCATCGCCTGTTAATTGTATATAACTTTTAAATGAATCATCACTACCACTATATAGATCTTCATCAGGACGAAAAGTTAAAGTAATCGAAGAGTTAAAATATGCATTACTAAAAAAACTTCCAGATTTAGTTGTAATCCCTGGAGCATCAGCATCAAATGTAATATAGTTCTGACTCACAGGAGCTCCCCAGTTTACTTCCTCATATACAGTAGTTTGTCCAGCTTTTGCAAATGCTATGACAAAATCCCATCTATCACCATGAGGCTCAGTATTAGGAGTGTCTGTTATATCATTATCAGTAATTGTAATAGTTTTTATACCGCTATTATTAAAATTAAGATTCCCAAACCATGGGGCCGACTGAATTGCAGATTGAGTAGATCCAACAACATCATCTTGCAAACCAGCATCACCATCATCAGTCATATCAATAGTTGGAACTGAGCCGCTTTCAGCATGTTGATAATAAATTTGATATTGTCCATTAGAAAAGTTAGTTAGATGATCTACATCACCAACGTCATTAAAGGTAAGAGTAATTATCAAATTATTACTTGCATTCATATATCCATTAACTACGTCCCCACTTTCTACAGTTGCATTTACAGTGATTGCACCACGTAAAGGAAACAAAGTCATAAATAGTAAAAGAAATAAAAACAATTCTTTCCGAATATCAGAAAACATTATTCGTTTGATCATAAAAATTAAAAAAATTTTAGAGTGTTATTGCCAAAACTAACACACCTTCGAGCCAACTAGCTGGACCTTCGAATGCAACTTTTTCAGAGTTTTTCGCACCAGGACTACCCGTATATCGCATTCCCAATCGAAGTCCCAAGGTATTCCCAATTGTAAAGCCATAGGTACTTTCTACAATCATACCAACTCCTCCGCTTACAAGCCCTCCGCCAACTTTAACTTGACTGGCACCAGCTGGAACAGAAACGAGTCCAATTAATGTCATACCGGAATAGGCGGCGTTTGCAGGTGGATAGTAATCTTCAAATTTCACCGTTCCTAGCTCAGCGCCAAGACGAAACCGTAATGGGCCAATTTGCATTAGAATGGGCATTTCAACACCTAAACGAAAGTTTACAAAGGAATTATATGTGTAAAGAGAATGACTGACTAACGCAGGAGATGCACCGTGCAATGTGAGTGTGTATCCCATTTTAAGTGCATCATCGGACAAATCAGTGCTGGACATTTCTTCATCAAATTCTTCTTCCTCAAACTCTCCCTCATCTTCATAAAATTCATCTTCATCTTCTTCCTCAAAGAAAGAGTCAGGATCTTCATCAAACTCCTCATCGTCTTCTAAAAACTCTTCATCTTCATCTTCAAAGAGTTCCTCTTCTTCCTCTTCTTCACCCCAGAATATTTCACCTTCATCGTCATCTTGAGCATATACAATCTCTTGCGGAACAAAAAAGAAAACTAAGAACAGACAGAATGTCCATCGAATTAAGAATACCGGGGCAATTCCTGCCGCTCGGACATGTTTAAGTAACTCCATAATACCTCTTTCGGTTATACTACTTTACTATAACTATGCCGCGGGACAAACGAACCCCTTACCTCATCGGCAACTTGCCGACCATCTAATATAAATCAACTAAGGAATGTGATTCAATGATTTAAATCACATTTTACAGGTTAATGACGCGCGCGTTCGATAAATGTATTAATTAAAAAAAAATATCAATGTTAGGTATTGTACAAGTGCTCATAATTCGGAGAATGTATCTCTGCCAACCGTTTTCCATCCTTCGTTATTCGGTAATCCCAGGTAAAGTCTGGATGATATTCTGTTACGTATTTTGATCCATCATCATAAAAACGCTCAACAAAGCGCACACCTTTTTCATCTTTCCAACGCCATGTCCAAATAATCATATTAGGTCCGTTGAAGCAGTGCTAGTGTTTCTCCATTCAAAACGATTCCATAAATCATGTGAAGATAGTGGACTTGAATATTCATCAAAACATATATCAACATTTTGAATTGCAAAATACTGTAACAGTTTGCGAAAAAATTTGTGTTCATGCTTTAGAAATCGAACAGGTACTAAAAAGCACTCAATTGGAGTACCGGAAATACGATCACCACCAACAGTAATTGCAATAAACAATCGCCTAATAGAATCATATTTTTTATATAACAATAACTTCTCTTTAATCATAGGGTTGATATGCTGATGTGGATAGCTTCCCAACCATACAGGTTGATGATAGGCATCTACAAAAAATTTCTTATCATTTGTTAAATCAATAAAGCAGTACTCTGGCATCGTATCATTTTGAATATATTCATCTATTGTAGATGAATGATCATGCTTCGTTGTTAACAGTTTGTAGGGATACTTACTGAGAATGGAATCCAAGAAATACTCTTTAAAGTATTGATCTCTTACTTTTATATCCGAATTAAAAAAGTTTTTACGAATTATTTCATAAGTGGATATCAGTGAATTCATAAAATTTACTCCTACTTATACATGATAGGATAAATAGTTATAAAAAAAAACCCCGCTAAAGCGGGGCTTTTTAATGTGGTTAATCTACTAGCGATATATTTATGGCTTTTTGCCCTCTATCTCCGTCAGTAACCTCAAATTCTACACCATCATTATCTTTGACGTAAATATCATCAGAAGATAATCCTGATTGGTGGAAAAAATAGTCTGTGCCATCATCACCTGTGATGAAGCCGTATCTTTTCGCTGTGTTGTAGAATTTTACTTTTCCTTTTTGCATTATTTCCTCACTGTTAATTGAACTGATTAATATTAATATAATGGGCAATACACCGATTACATAATTGTGAATATAATCTCTTCATTGAATGAAAAACAATTTATTATTCAAAATTAATTAAAATTAAAATTTAGATAAAAATGAGCGATTTAATTTATATTAGCCTTCCGTAACGTTTCTTGTATTGCTTTTTCTGCCAAAGCAGACATAAGCCTATATCCATCCTTATTGGCATGAACACCATCCGTTGTATATTTCTCCATTAAGCCCATCCTATCATCAACCATTTCAGAATAGTAATCAAGGTATGTATGACCATGTTTTACAGCATAATTTTTAATAATAGCATTTAATCGACTTATAATTGGAACTGGGTCTAATTCCTTTTCTATCCAAGAATATTTGTACACAGGTAAAACAGATGATATAATTACGGAAATATTATGTTCCGTTGCAAGTTCCGCCATCGAAAAAATGTTATCAGTAATCATTTTTACTGTGGATGGCCCCGTATTACCAGCAATGTCATTCGTGCCAGCTAATATGACTACTGCTTTTGGTTGCAAATCAATGACATCTGCTCGAAATCTAACCAGCATTTGTGGTGTTGTTTGTCCACTAATTCCACGGTTAATATATGGTTTTCCATCAAAAAATTCAGGATAGATATCTAACCATCCCTCCGTAATGGAATTACCCATAAATACAATCCTATTTTCATTTTCTGAAGGCATACCTACTTGATAATTATCTTGTCGATAACGATTAAAATTTGGCCAATCTTGAGCATAAAGTTCAAGTGATATAGATAAACAAAATAAATACAATAAACTGATTGCGTATTTCATACTTGCTTCTGTCTTTTATTAATAAATTATTTACTTAATTTTTTTATACGTCTTTGCGCTTTTTTTGCGTCTCGCGAACCTGAATAATCTGTTATTACCATATTCAATACTTCAATCGCTTTTTCTTTGTTATCCATTTTCTTATCGTATATATCTGCACATTTATTGATACTTTTTAAAGACCCGTCTGTCTTTGGGTATGTTGAGATTACTGTCATATGCTGCTTCACAGCATCTTCAAACTGCTTGGATTTAACATATAAGTTTGCTGAGCGATGCAATGCCTCAATAGATTCATCCGTGCTATCTGGATATGTTGAAAAGACTCGTTGATATGTCTGAATTGCTTCTTTTCTTTCTTTCAACTTCGATTCTTGTATTGCACCCATACGTAGCAAACTTGCAATCGTATGTTTAAAATTAGGATAATTATCTGCTAGAACTTCATACTCTTTAACTGCAGTAGACCAATCATCAAAATTCTTATCCGCCATCGTTGCAATTCGATATTGTGCATACGCTACATATTTGTGTTTAGGAAACATCTTGAGAAATTTTCGAAAACTTACGGTAGCTTCGTTGTATTCATTAAATTCTTCTTGCTGCAGCCTTGCAACTTGATATAATGCATCAGAATAATCTTTACTAGCAGGGTATAAATTCATCAATTTTTCATATACCATAACTGCTGGATGAAAATTACTTTCTTCCTGTTCTAATTTTGCCAACCACATCATTACTGCACTACATTGTGAACGATTTGGATATAAATAAAGAAAATTCCAGGATTCTTGTATAAATAGATCTGTTAGTTTTTTATCCTTTAGCTCATACACTTCTGATAATAATTGATGGTACCGTTTATATATTGTTCCAGATTTTGGCGCATCACTTATTAACTTAATTAGTTTATCCCTATTCGAACTGTAATACTTTTCTTCTTGCAACAACGTATATCCACGATCAATAACTTTTTTATAGATATCGGATTGAGGAAACAAATAAACAAACTTCAACATATTCATCTCTGCTTCTGCCCATTCTTCCTCTTGAATATTCAATTCAAATAAAAACATTTGTACGCGATCGGAAGAAGCGTCTGGAAAATATGAATCTAGATACAGGTTGTATTCTTTTCTTTTGTATTCAGAGAGGCTTTTGGAGGCTAATCCTAAACGACCTAATATTTTTCCAGAATTTTTTGATTCCTCAGTATGAAGCTCTTTTAAAAATTCATAATGAGCATCTTCAACTGTTTTAGAAGCAACAACTTTTTTTGTATTTTGCTGTGCTAAAGTATTACTATAAGATAATAATACTATATAAAATATTATATGCACATATCTTACTTTGATAATATTATCAATCATTAAACTTACCTCAATAATTTAATTATAAAATATAGTAAATTTTATATTTCTAAATCGAAATTTTACATAATTATAAAACAAATAATATGCTTAATGAGTAAATATATGGATAATTAGTTATTTAGCGTTAAATATATTAAAAATATGGTGAAGAATAAAAACAGTTAAAATCGCAGAGCCAGTTGTTGTTAATTCATCATAAGATATACCATATATCAACGAGTCGATAAAAAGAAATAGAAATACTGTGCCAAATAATATGACGGCACTTTTAACATATTTATTCTTGAAGTGTTCTTCAAACATGAAATATCAAATAATTATTCAATAAAAACGCCTTTTGCTTCACTCTGTTCCCCTATTACATCTTCCAAATAGTGAAGTTCGTCGTTAAACCAATAGCAGGCTTGGACGGCATAGTCATCAGAATTTGATGTCGCTACTCCCACCACAACAACATTCCCATCAGCAACTCGAATATCATTCGCCTGACCTGTTCCAAATATAGTGTTGGGACCTCCTTCCAGATCATGAGCCGTATTGTTTTTCCAGTATCTAGGAAATGTACCCCCAGTATTATCATCATCGTAGTCTCCAATCCAATCCGTGTATCCAGCAACATAAATATCTTCTCCATCGATTGTAATACCATAAGAACCCGTTCCATAAAGACTTATGTCCGAAGTCCCATCAGGTAAGTCTGTTCTTGTTGTATGACGCCAACGAGCGGCCTTGGGTGCATACCCTGTAAGGTTATCTGGTTTCATTGTAAATCCTGCGTAATACCTCATATTGCCAGCCGCATCAAAGGTAATATCATAGACTTCCCCGTCCCCGTGATTGGGTATGGGAAGATTCGTTCTATTATTTCCATCTTTCCAAAAACACGGAATTACATAATGATGATTGTTGATATAAGATCCACCAATGTATACAGAACCATTATTACGGACACCAATTGCAAATGCCTGCGATTCTCCATTGGTTGTTAAATTTATCTTTTGTCCATTTTTCCAATAACAGGATCCATTGTTAAACCATCCGGCAACATACACGTCATTACCATCGACAGCAATAGCTTCTCCTTCACCCCAAGACCCAGGAAGCTCGTATTTTTCTTGATTAATCCAGTAACAGGCATATTCTCCGCAGGTCCCTGATGTATATACATCACCATCCACCACTACAATATCTGTTGCCCAATCACCATCAGGGAGTCCTACCCGAGATCCATTTACCCAGTAGCAAGCGCCATCGTCATCACTACCAACAATATATACTTTTCGTCCTGAAATGATAGGATTTGAATTGGCAGAATCACCATTATCATCGCATCCTATCCACAAGATTACTAATAAAATAAATGAAATTTTCTTCATAATTATTATCAATATAATATCAATATTATGACTAACAAATTATTAAAAGAATCAATTAATGATTACTCTTTACCATTATCGCTTTTGATATAATTATATTTTTCCTGATTTTTCTATGCTTTTCTGCATCAAGTGCAATTTTACTTGCCATAGCTTTTACTACAGTATCATTCATTGTATCTTTATGTTGAATGTTTTTATTTCGATTTATTACCCATATCATACAATAAGACATAGCAACTAAGCCAGATATCAAAAACACTATCCACCGCATAATATCTATATTTTCTTTCGGAAACATTATTTCTATACTAATTCACTAGTGAATCGGATTAATACAAGTTGCATTATTATTTTTTGGTGAGTTCACTAAATTTGATACTTTGTGGTATTTCAATCTCATATCATCAAATACAACAAAATCATCAAATGCATTATTTTTATCTAAATATAAATTGATCTTTTCTTTTGGAAGCATTAGAGGCATTCGATGATGCAAATGATTAATAGAAATATCGCTTTGTTTCGTAATAATGGTAAAGGAAATCACATCCCTCCATTTCGTCCATAAACCAGCCATTGAAATCGTTGTATCTTTATCACTATATATAAAATAAGGTTGTTTCTTATTTCCAATATTTACCCATTCATAATAACCATTTGCAATAACAATACATCTATTTGTTGAAATCAAATTTTTAAAACTTGGTTTATCAGAAATTGTCTCAGAACGTGCATTAATAAGCTTACTTGCAAAGCTATCGTTTCTTGACCATGAAGGAATTAACCCCCATCTCATATTCTTTAAGATTCTTTTATTGTTATCCTCAAAAATAACAGGTGCATCCTGGGTAGGTGAAATATTATAACTAACTTGATGATCAACTAGGTTTGAATCAATTATATCAATATCTAACGAGCATTGCACAGAATCAATATTATTGAAAAAAGTATACCTACCACACATTTATATACTCTAGCCGATTAATTACAATGTATTCCATTCAGATTCATCGGTCCTTGATTTTTGATATTCCATCATCATGATCCATGTATTGTTCTTTTTAACCCAAAGAGATTCAAAATGGACATACGTATCGTTTCTATCCCCGTTTTGATTTACTGTGTAATAATGAAAGACACCTATCTCATGTGCAGTTAATTGATCATACAGTCTCTCAGAAAATTTTACATCTAGATTTGCTTTAATTTTTCCAGATTCAGTATCTGCAAAACCTTGCTTCCACCCTTCAAATGCTTTTTTTATAGGATAACTACTCTTTGTTATTCCATTTACTAAAACTGCGTCTGGATGATATGCAGATTTAAAGGAGCGAAAATCACCATTAGAGACAGTTTGTTCTAATTTATCCCAAGCAGCATTTAACTCATTAATCACGGTTTCTTCTGCATAAACAAACTGAATTAAAAGAAAAACTATTAAAACATATACTTGTTTCATTTTTACTCCTGGGTTCAATTTATAACTCAATTCCTTCTTGGATTTGATGTTTAATGATAAAATCAACTCCACAGGCCAACTTTCCAGCTAGTTTTGACTCTGGATTCACAACTCTCCAAAAAGGAGTAATTGAATCTAGATTTTGTTCTGCTTGATACTCTTCAAATGCCGCTTCAGAAATAATTCTTAGTGATATACCCGTTACTACTGGACAAGTCATTTCAGCATTGTAGCACATAGAAAGTTCACGACGTATTTGTTTTAAATCAACAAATGACCCTTCGGGTATATTTCTCACATAATCATCAACAATTTTTGGGGTTGGGACAAGCATTGTAGTTCCAGCGGGAATATCTGCAAATTTTTTTGGGTTTTTCTTCACTTGAAACTCTTTTTCAAGATCTCGTTTTTCTACCCATGTTTTGCGCATATTTTAATTTACTAATCATGGTACAGATAAGAAAACCTTATAGATGACTTTTGCGTTAATTTGTAATATTAGTTTTTATAATTCATTATAAAAGCATAAATAGTTTAAAATCGATAACCTATTACAAGCCCGGGTGGCGGAATTGGTAGACGCGCTAGATTCAGGGTCTAGTATCTCTTGGGATGTGCTGGTTCGACCCCAGTCTCGGGCACATAATTACTTTTATAGATCATATGAGTACAGATAATAAAAATCATCATACACCATCGAATAATTTTGTTTGGAATCAAGAAAATACATTATGGTATGCGGAACAATATGGAGATCATATTTCAAATGATCTTACTATTAAAAATATTGAATTAAATCCAAATGAGATACTTCTTGATATAGGATGCGGAACTGGTACAGCAGTAAAAATTGCATCTAGAATATGCCATAAAGGAAAAATTTATGGAATTGACCCCATTGAGACGATGATTAATATTGCTATAAAAAATCAATATAAACCTTCAAATATAGAATTTATCCTTGGCTCTGCAGAAAATATTCCCCTAGATAATAAATCCGTAAATAAAGTAATAGCTATCAATTCAATTCACCACTGGGAAGATTATAATAAAGGACTATTAGAAGTGAACCGAGTCTTGAAATCTGAAGGATTATTTTTTATATCTAGCGATATAGTTAATAATGATGATTGTGGTCACGGTAGTGGACCATTGCAGACTAATAAAAAAATTATGAAAGAATTAAAGAATGCAGGATTTATTGATATAACATTGCAAGATTATATATTAGAAGATGATGGAATTAATCTAATACAATGTAAAAAAGATTAGCAAATCTTAGTTTAAGATACCGTTATTCCCTCAAATTGGATCCAAGGAAATATCTCATCACCAAAGTTTACTTCTTCTTTTGATATATGTTTCACTTTTTGAAACATATCAACAATATTACCTGAAACCATCGTTTCACTGATAGGATATTGTACCGTACCATTTTCTATATAGAAACTATTCTTTGCAACCCCTGAAAAATCACCATTATCACTTGGGCTACCTCCAGAAAATCGGCTTAGCAATACACCTTTTTCTACCGATTGAATCATATCTTCTAAAGGTGTTTCACCTCTATCAATAATTAAAGATCCACCAGAATTGGAAACCCTTTGCAAACCAGTTTTTTTTGATCCATATAGGCTTAGTAAGAAGCTTTGTAAAATCCCATTTTGAATGATAGTTAAATCTTCTGCCTTATACCCATCAGATGTAACAAAATATCCTCCTGATAAATTATCGGATAAAGGCTTTGAATGAATCGATAACAATTCATGAACAATTTGTTGATTCATAAGTTCTCGAAATAATGATGTTCCTGCAATAAGCCTAAAATCAGATAGATTTCCTAAAATAAATCCCATAAAACTCATGATACAATCAGGTGTAACAATTATATCTCCTGTAAATTTATTTGGAACTGCTTTGGTTCGAACATGGGCAGCAGACTCTTCTAATAATCGATTGATTGACCCTCCTTCATGAAGAGGTAAATCAATATCTAACGATGAAAATCCTGCTGAATTAAATGAAGATATATGTTTACCCTCCTTAGAGGTAAACATAACAGAAAAACTATACGATCCTTCCGATTCATCAAAAGATACACCATTGGAATTTCTGTAATAACTAGTACCCGAACTAAAATCTAAAATTGCTTGTTCAATTATTGTTGTTGGAAAAGTATTGGCTGAATAATCCATAAACTCCTCCATACGATCATACATAATATTTAATGCTGGCTCTTTGTCTCCCTTTGAAAAAAATTCTGCTTCCTGATATTCCGAAATATCATATGATTCATCTTGCATAGAAGATTCTGCCATATTTAACACGGTTGTTATGGCTTCATCAATATCATCTTTAGCAATCTTATTTATACTTAAAGATCCCTTTTTTTGATCTTTAATTGCCATAATGGAAACACCATGATTTGCATTGGTGCGAAAAAGCGAAAACTCACCGGCATCTACATTTAATTCTTTTTTCTCTCCGGAAGAATAAACACACTGAGCCTTATCAGCGCCAGCTTTTATTAATTGTTCTATACAATAATCTGAAATATCTTGGTTTTGCAATTGTACTAGCTACCGTCCGCCAATATTGACTTTGCATTTGATTGCAGGACCGCCCATACCAACAGGGATCCACTGTTTTTTCCCGCACATACCTCCTGCACTCCAAGTCATATCAGAAGAAATCATATCAATTGTTTTTAAAACATCAAACGCAACACCAGAGATAGTTGTATCTTTGATGGCTCTTCCTAGTTTACCACCTTTAATTTCGTATCCAAGAGGAACCCCAAACATAAATTCACTGGTAGAATCTGCCTGTCCATTACTTGATTTCATTAGGTAATACCCATCATCAATAGATGATATCATTTCTTCAAGAGTACTTTTTCCAGGCTGAATAGCTGTATTTCTCATTCGAATTAATGGTTCATCTGAGAAAGCATACGCCCTAGCATTTCCAGTCGGCTTTGCATTAAAATGTCTGGCACTATCCTTATTATGCATAAAGCTTTTCAATGAACCATCTTCAATAATAACAGTATCGTTAGAAGGTGTTCCTTCATCATCAATATATACAGGAACCGGACAAACTTGTTTATTCATCGTATTGGCATAATCCACTAGAGTAACCAATTCACTAGCCACCTGTTCTCCCATAAATTCTCCTGCCACGGATCCACCTAATACAAGATCAGCCTCCGTAGTATGACCAATGGCCTCGTGGGCTAGTATCCCTGCTAAATCGGCATCTAATATAACATCTTTCATACCAGCATCAGCATAAACGCCATTAGATTTCTTTTGTAAATGTTCTACAAGAATATCGATATCATTATAGAAATGAGCTGGATCTAAAAAATGATCCTCCAACTGCCCTAATCCTCCAAAAACATCCATTAAATCAACAGGTACACCGTTATTATCCATTGTTAAAGAAATATACATAATTCCACGCGGGGTCATCGAATATGATGTAGATCCTGCTGAGGTTAACAATGATTTTTCCATATCTAATCCAGATAAGACAACTGTACGAGAACTAAGAAAGGTATATTTATTTGCAATATAGTCATCTATATTTCTCAAAAATTCTATCCATTGCCTTTGGTCATTTCGAACACAATTAGTAGATAAATCCACCTCATGATGACCACTAATATCTGGAAGAATAAACCCACATTGCTCTTTTTTACGTTTATTCATAAACGAAACATTATTACTTGCATTTTTTACCACATATTCCACAGCAGAATCGGACAAATCTGGACTGGAGGAAAAACCCCAGTTTCCATCATTATATACTCGAGATGATACACCGCTTGATGAAGAAACTGAATTACCCATTACATCTCCATTCACCATGGAAATATGATTATTTCTATTTTCTTGCATACGCAACTCTGTGTATAAAGAAAAATGACTAGAGTACTTATTCAAGTCTTTATTTATCATAATATAAAATTTTTATTAAAGTGTTAGTTGAAATTCATTTGTTAAAATACCTGGACAAGATACTACACCAAGATTGCGCTGACCGTAAGTAAGAACGTCTGGTATGACCTCTAACTTTGAACCTACAGATTCTAGTTCTGTTCCAAAAAACCGATAAAACGTATCATCAAATCGCATAGTTTCAATAGGTGCAACAATTTCTCCACCTTCAACCCAAAAACAGGCATAACGTGTTAACCCTGTAATTCGCCCACCAGGATTATCACTCCAGTTTAGATAGTGAATATTAGATAAGAATAAACCCTTATCTAATTGATTTAAGACCTCCTCTTGACTCAAATCACCGGCAGCCATTGAGGGTGATCGCAATTCCTCTGTATCTTCTGCATAATTTGTTGATACTCCATACTCAGCCGATGTTCTAGAGCTAACTAACGTATTTTGTAAAATACCATTTGAAATTATTGGTAACGAATCAGGGCCTGTTTCTCCATTGGAATTAAATTTTGGCACCAAGCCCGATGAAAAATCTTCAGAAATAGAAAATTTTGGAGATAGTCGCACATCATTATGTCTCATTTTACCAAATCCGCTACATCCTTGCTGTAAACTTGCCTCACTAATACCATTCCAAGAAAACATGTCAATAAAATCAGCAACTGCTTTTGCTTCAAACCATGTTCGATAGGCACCTGTCTCAACACGTACAGGTTTACGTTTCATTAATTCCAATTTTTCTATAGAACGACTCACATAAGATTCATACAATTGTTGATCCCAATCAGTACCGGCATATGTGCCTTTTACCATTTGACGTTCTGGTGTGACTAGAGAATAATCCAGACAATGAGATTCAGTTTCAAACCAATGCTTTTGTCCAAAAGAATTTGCGTTTCCTCTAAACATTTTTCCATTAGAAAATATTCCAACTAAATCAACTCCTTGCATTGATGGAAGTAATGCCTCAACCGCATGATCAAATTGAAGTCCATTTGCATTAATAATTTCACGGGATGAACCAGAATTTGTTGGCATAACTAAAAAAGGATCTTCTAGAATCTCTTTTGACTCAGAGCGCATACGTTCTATTTCACTCTTTCCACGTGATAAATCAATATCATAATCACCTGAGACAGTTATACTACCTTCACATGTACGATTATTAGAAATAAATTTTAAACCTAGGTTCGCATCATCCACTAAACCTGTTTGTCGAATAGAAGCATTGTTTATTCGAATAAACTGGCTATTCTCTCCAGAAAAAGATAAAGTTAAAGCCTCATTATTTTCTACTTCTGAAAATAAACCTTCGCATAGTTGATTAAATAATTTTTCCATTTCTAGGCTCCTCCAAATACTTGAATATTTTCAAATAAACAAACAGGAGAAGCATGTCCAACTCGTATAACCTGATTAGGCTCTCCTTTTCCACAATTTGGAGTTCCGTATATACTAAAAGTGTCATTATTTCCTATCATTTTTAGACTATTCCAAAAAGGGTTGCTTATTCCTCTATAATTTGGGTTTTTTAAAGTTTTAGTTAATTTACCATTTTCAATTAATTTCGCATATTCACAACCAAATTGAAATTTATTTCGATAATCATCAATAGACCAAGAACGATTGCTCTCCATATATACACCATTTTCAACTGAACCGATTATATCATCAAATGAAGATTCTCCAGGTTCTAAATTGATATTTGCCATGCGATCAATCGGAGCTCTATTCCATGAACTAGCGCGAAAGTTTGCGACACCAGATACTCCAGAACGAATCTGACTCTCCTTACCGCCAAGACCGCGCTTTAGAATGCCATCTTTAATTAAATATTCCTTTTTTGCTTCCAATCCACCATCATCATATGCATAGGAAGCAAACTCGGATGACAATGTAGGGTCAAATGTAATATTCATTAACTCAGATCCATATTGCAGTTTTCCAAAATCATCTAAATTCACAAAACTCCACCCTGCATAATTTCTTTCATCTCCAAGAATCCTATCAACCTCTAATGCATGTCCTACACTTTCATGGATTTGAAGCATCATTTGATCTGAAGCAATTACCAAATCCATTTCACCGGTCGGACATTCATCCGCATCTAATAGTTCAATTGCTTGTTCACCTATTTTTTGTGATTGAGCAAGCAATTCTAGTTTATCAAAATATTCCATGCCCATTTGAAGACAATTGCCACGCATTCCACCAAAAGTGCGTGTCTGTTGATTAGCGCCATCTGCTGCAGTTGCAGATAGGTCAAACTCCAACATAAGAAATTCTTGTGAAATATCACTGCCATTGGAACTAACAAAACGAAACATTGTCTGAATTGTTTGCAATAAAGCACGTGCACTAACAATTTTATCACTTACCTTCAAATGATTGTAGGCATCAAGAAGTATTTTATTAAGTTCACCTGGAGATAAAGAGTCCTTTTTCTTCACGAATGGAGATTGATAATTTCCAACATTAGCTGGGCGAGCATCCTCAGAAAATTCAAACGTTGCATGTTTAGAAGCAAGTTGAGCTTGAGTAAAAGCTTTCTGGGCGGCACTAGAAACACCTTCATTCGTCATATTTGGTGTACCATAATAGCCAAATTGACCATTGGACAGTACTTCTATCATTAATCCTTGCGTAGTATAACTAGCATTCATCTGAGGAACACCATCTCTAACAATACGAGGCGTGTGCGTCTCACTCACTTCTCTAATTCCAACCCAATCCGCTGGTACATCAACTGCTGATAGAAAATTCTTTAAATCAATTTGTTTCATAATTACTCCTTTAACTAAATATCAAACTTCTCAGGATTATTTTTTAATGCTGTTGTCACCTTTTCAAATGCGTTAATAATATCCTGTATATCACTTTCATTGCCAAGTAAATGATTTTGCGTAAGCCAAACTGATTGAAAATCTGAAATTTGTTCCGTTACTGGGCATGAAATATTACTATAACTTATATTTTTTAGCCATGGAAAATCGTCCCTTTTTCCATGAAAGACCTCTTCTCTATATAAGGGAATATAACCCGCATACGTATATACTCCTTCTGCCCTCATTGCCTCAAAAAATTTTTCTCTTGAAATATCATTAAAATTTTCTTCTTTATATCGTAATAGATATAGATGATTTGCTTCTCTTGTAACCTTTTTATACCTATGTGTTATTTCCAATCCCATATCCAATAATGATTCATCTAATTTTTTTCTATTTTCTTCACGAATACACATGTCATTCTCAATCGTTTGAAATTGAGGTATAAGCAAACTCGCCGCCATAGAGCTTATGCGATGATTCCCTCCAACAATATGATGCTCATACCAATCCCCATCTCGATGTCTTCCGCAATTATAATATGCAAAACATGCATCTATAAATTCTTCATCGTTAGATACGACCGCACCTCCCTCGCCTGCACTCATATTTTTAGAAGATTGAAAACTAAATATTCCACCTTTGTGTAAAGCGCCAACTTTCTTACCATTCCACTCCGCACCATGTGCCTGAGCAGCATCTTCAATAATCATTAAATTGTACTTATTTGCTATATCTATAATTCTATCCATATCTACAGGATTACCACCAATATGAACAGGGACAATTGCCTTCGTACGGTCTGTGATTGCTGATTCAATTAAATTTGGATCTATATTAAAGGTATCTGGATCAATATCAACAAATACTGGTATTGCATTCGCCATCAAAACAGCAGTTGCCGTAGCAATAAATGTATAGGAGGGTAAAATAACCTCATCACCGTAAGAAACTCCAGATGCTTTTAATGCAACCCATAAGGCATTGGTTCCAGTATTAATAGCGATACAATTCTTTGCATCTTGAAATTCCGCAAATTTATCTTCAAAATCCTTAATTACTTCACTACCAATACCCCAAGAATCATTAATTAATGTATCTAATAATTTTTCTTTTTGACCATCTACTACTCTTGGCCATGAAGGAAAAGGTACTTTTCTAATTGGATCACCACCAAATAATGCTAAATCACTCATTTTCATCTAATCCTAAGGATGAAATATTACACATTTTTTAATCTAAATTGAACATACATAAATAATTATCTGCAATATTTACATACTTAAAAGACATTATCACATTTAGGTGTGTCATTTTTGCAGAAATATATACAAATAATACGTAGAAATTATTTTGGCACACAATTTGTGTATTGTAAAGTATAAATAAATAATGAAAGGAGTCTTAAATGACACTAGTAAAATGGAATCCAAATAGAAGTATAATATCAGATTTTGATAGAATTTTTGATAATATATTTAATACTGATTTTCCAATATATTCACAGGGAACATCATATTCCCTCGCAGTGGATATAAAAGAAACAGAAAAACAATATATACTATCAGCTGATATGCCTGGATTAAATAAAAAAGATGTATCGATAGAAGTTCATGATGGTATCATAACTATTAAAGGAGAACGCTCAAAAGAAGAAAATAACTCTTATGAGGGTTATCAAATTCATGAACGTCAGTTTGGTTCATTTAATCGAAGTTTTCGTGTTCCTGATAATGTAATCGAGGATAAAATATCTGCAAAGTTTACTAATGGAGAGCTGTTTATAACCTTACCAAAAACAAAGGAAATAAAAACATCAGGTAAACAAATTAAAATTAACTAATTCTGTTAAATCAATTACTTCATAATAAAGGGGCTAAAGCCCCTTTATTTTTACAGAATTTAAATTATAATAAATTAATCAGACTCTGTATAGTTCGATGAGCAGAGTCTATATTCAATTCTTTTTTATTGTTAATGGATATTGTTTTTGGAACTACAATCATTCCCAAATGTTCTAATTGAGATCGAAATGAACTTAGAAACCTAAACCCATCACTCCCACTATGTGTGCCAATCATAGCTAATTTTCCTTGAAAACCATCTCTCCAATTATCAGTAGAAAGAGAAACCCATGTAATTGCATTTGTTAATATTGGCGGTGAACCACCATTGTACTCAGGAGCGCAAAAAATAAACGCATCTGCTTTATTAAACTCATCACTTAATTCTTTTGCAACGCTATTATCGGAATCTATACCGTTTATATAAAGGGGGAGTTTATAAAGTTCAAGATTAATTAATTTAGTAACTAGATGAAATTTTGAATCAATTATATCTTTTAAATTAGATGCCAAACTGAAATTTTTACCACCGCCAGATGACACCAATAAAAGGTTCTTATCTTTAGACATAGCTATTTAAAAAATTATGTTTAGTGAGTATCCTGGAATATTATCAAAAACACCAATATTACGATATACGTAATCTAAATTAATTTTTGGACCTCTTGGTATTTGGTAGTTCAAACCAACGCCAAATGTAAACCCTTCTTTAGATTGATCCATACCATAAAAAGCCTGACCTCCTCGAATAGATATCATATTTTGAAATATATATTCAAAACCCAGGTTTAAGTATTCAACATTGTTATTTGGGTGAATCGCATCAGCCGCAACTGTTAACTTGCTCTTTTCCGATTGAATAATATCTTTACTAACGCCGGCTCGAAATACTAATGGTAAAGGCCAGTCCATAGAGTTTAGACTAGCATCAATCTTATCATTATTACCATACATTGTTTCATCAACATCATAATCAACTTCTGTATCATATCCATCCATAGAAATTTTTCCGCCAAAATTTGAAACAGACATACCAATTCGTAAACCGCTATTCTTTGTAACAAAAAGACTTCCCAAATCCACTGCTAGTCCACCTGCATTCATATGCCAAATTTTTTCTTGTATAAATTTCATATTAACTCCAAAAGAAAAACGGTCAGTTAATCTTCTTGCATATGATCCTGCTAAAGCAACATTGCTAACCGAAAAATATTCTCCAGTACCCTGTGGTGACTTTACAGTACGGACCTGCATCTCTTCCATTGTAACAGAAGTGATAAAAAATCCGAATGAACTGGAACGATCTAAGGGTACAACTACAGCACTATGATTAAATTGTACATCTGCAATCCATGGCGAATGATAGAAGTGAGCCATAGGTCTTTCTATTTTAACTATACCTGCAGGATTCCAATATAAAGCCGTAGGGTCATCAGCAATAGATACAAATGCACCGCCCATAGATAAAGACCTTGCTCCAATACCAATATCTAAAAAAGAAGCTGCTGTGGTGGCGACATTACTTACACTGCCAGTTATCTGACCATATGATACAGGGGAAAAAGAAAAAATAATTAATGTTATCTTTATATAACGCATCACTTAATAACTGCAAATTTTCCTGTTTTTTCTCCAACGTTAGGAGCGTCTATATGATAAATATAAAGACCATACGCTATTTCTAAACCATCTTTAGTTAACATATCCCACGAATATGTACCATATTCATATTGACTAGAATGATTTATTTCATCTACTAAATATCCTGATAAAGTAAAAATCTTAATAGTGCATTCCTGAGGTAGATTAATAAAATCAATCTTACGTGGACCACGTCCTGAAACATAGATATGTTTTGGCTCCCAACGTGCTGTCACTACATATGGATTTGGAACAACTGCAATATCATCCATTTCTTTTTTAGCTAATTCATTATCTACCCATGATTTTTTCGTTGTAAAATGGAATTTATCTTGATTGGTAAATGGCCGCTCCGTTAATATTCGAAACCTATCTCCCTTTGCTATCGTAGTTGTAGTATCATACTCATTTTCATTGTATGGGCATATAATAGAATCAGGAAAAAATTGAACAAACATATAAGGAGTCTGCATTCCAGGATATGGCATCAATAAAATGGGATCATCGGGGTCCCATATACCATTGTTACCTATATCATAAATCCGGAATGTTACATCATTGTCTTCAGTAATATTTTTTATTCTAAAAGGAGACGGAAGATTTGAATAGTCCGATGTAACCGAATCACCCAGATCGCCTTCCCAAATAATTTCAAAATCAGCTGGATGAATTTTTTGATCAAATATTCTATAGCAATAAGGTGAATTCGGACCAAGCCAACCCGAAGAATCAAAATCAACTTCAATGGGGTCATTATATATAAATATTTTCATTCCATCAAAGATCGGATTGGTTGTTTCTCCTGCTGTTGAACTACTATTATATATTGGATAATATTTAAAACTTACAACATATGTGCCCATTTCTTCTAAATAGCCATTTTCTGATGCAATGATCATTCCATTGGTATAATCCATGGAATAATCGCGTCCTAAGATATAATCCATATCACCAGTTTCATTTGTAACAAAAACAGAAGAGGAATCTATATTTTTATGCTCTAAAGCCCCATATCCCCCAGTTAAAACAAATGTTTCAAATTTAACCTGTTCATCAAGGACAGAATAAAAGACAAATGGACGTCCTGGGTCTTGGTTAAAAGTTAATGAATATGTTGCATCTTCTGGAACGGCACTTGGATCTACAGTAAGCACTTCAATCCTTCCTGTAGCATATCCTGAATCATGTACAACAAGCTCTTGTCCACGCGATGAAGTATTTGGCCCCATATACCCTGCAACAGTTGTATTTGGTACAGCCATACCTGCATTTTCACTCATATTGGTTACGTTCCCTTTACGATCTAAATCAACAATAATAGAACATTCTGATGGTGCAATAGGCAAGAGATTATCTTGCTCACTAAAACCTAATTCATAGAAATCAAGATCATATCCTTTATCATACCCAACAACTGCATAATAATATGTCATTCCGTTGTACACGTTATTACTATCAACAAACATATGTTCTAAACCAGAATCTGTTCCCATGTCATACTGTATACCATTAAATCCAATAGGATGAGGTCCTTTTAAACTATCTATCAAATCATACTGAGCAATCGGCTTATTAAATGTTTTATTTCCATACGCATCCGTGATGACATACGGGTCTATAAATCCTGGGTCCGTACTACGATAAACCCTATAGCCTTCAAAATCAGATCCATATATAGCATCTAGAGAATTCTCTGAAATTTTATCCCAAAATAGAGTAACCTTTTTATCTCCAGGAACTACAGTCAAATTTGGTTTTAAAGGTGGTTTAGCAAAATTATAATCATTATCATAAATATTCTGCATGGTAACCGTATTTCGTAATATATCATCCATATCATTGCCAAATACCATTGCTACAGCAAATTTCTTTCTTTCTCCTGGTTCTAAACCAATAAACCCTGAACCATACAAAAACGTTTGATCAATATTTTGCGATGGTACATCAAAATACCCAGGTTGCAATTGGCTCCACATAATTTCATCATTTGATGGATATATACTTGGATAAGGTGATGAATAAAAGCTAGTTAGTCCTATTTGATCGGACTCATCATTATCAGTAATTTCAAAATTTGGTTCTCCAAGATCAGGGATTCCATTTCCTTCAGTTCCATCAGCATCTGGACCATTATAACCATAATGATACGCTCCTAGACCATCAGATCCTACATCATCTCTTTCAGCCAACCAATCTTCATCATTATCGATACCGTCAAATTGACTCTCATCAATCATACCATCCCCATCATTGTCAATGCCATCATGAGGGTTTCCTGGTGATTCCAAGAAACTCCATCCAAAGTATACTGGCTTAAAGCCTCCATCTGCATTGCTCCAGCCATCATGATCCCATTGATAGACGATATCATTTTCCACATCAAACCAAGCATCATCATCTGTAAAATCGCCATTCGTACTTCCAATATCTGCATCACCATACATTCCAAATATCACACTATCAAGACGAGATGTGCCTACATTTGTTATCCAATAGGTAACAATAATTATATCCTCTGCTGCTGGATGATTCCATTGATAGACACGAACTTCAAGCTCTACCCCTAAACCTGATCTTCGTTTAGGTACGGCACCAATATCAGTTGAATCAGGAAAATAAGAAAATTCATCATTATAATAATCATCCATAACAAAATAGGATTCCTGATCTGCTCGAACATATTTTCCATATTGCCCATTCCAAAATCCATCCCAATCACTTTCACGATTAGGCCATGTTTCAGGCCAAGTAAATGATTTATCACTCATAGCCATAATCTCTTGATTAGGATTTGCGTAACCAGTAAGAGGTTCAAAACCCCATTGATATCCTTGTGGAGAATTATCTTTTAAAGCAACAGCTCCATCTGATACGATATGAACACGATTACCATTAGTGTCAATAACGCTAGCAGCTACTACTGGAGTAAATTCATAAAAATAAGAATGCCCTGAACCATAAGGATATATACCAGATAGACTACCCCCAGCATCTCCAATTCCACCAAAATTATAGAATCTATTAAAAATACGGTTTCCATTATGATCACCGTATTTCCTATCTGTCACATCTAAGCTTCTCAAACGATTCTCAATACCTTGTAAATATTTACTAGGCGCCTGTCCAAATAAAAGTGAAAACAAGGGAATGATTAAAAACAATCTCATTAGAAATTTACACTTAAGCCTATTTTTATTTGTCTTGGACTAGAATAATAATCTGGTCGAACAAGATACTCATCCAAACTATTGTATCCTGGACCACTATATTGAGGCGTATACGTTGGAACAAGACTATATGTTGATCTTCCTGTATCACTAAAAACAGTTAATTCATTTCTAAAATCAAATAAATTATACACATTCATGCTTAAAGACATTTTTAAGCCTGAAAATTGAAAATGGTAATAACTACGTAAATCAATATTATATGTACTTGGTTTTCTTGCATTATTTTCAAAAGAAGTTCGCACACCAAGATATTGAGTCGTATATGGTAGTCCACTACCATAACTAAAAATTATCCCCAATCCAGAATTCTTAATAGGATGGTATGTTAAAGTCGTATTAAAAGTGTGCCGTTGATCCCAATCAAGTGGAACAAGCATTTTTTCAGGCTCAATATTAGATGCTTCATCATTGAATGCTGCTGCAGGATCAGAAGCATTTCCTTCAGAAATAGAATATGTATAATCAACATTTCCAGAAATTTTTGCAGAAGATCTTTTCGAAAGAGCGACAGTAATTCCTCTAGAATTAGCATAATCCTGATTGATATACAATCCATATTTATCACCCGCAACAAATGATTGGATGATTTTCGTCGCATTTAAATTTCTAATATCCTTATAGAATCCTGTTAACTCTATTCCAATGTCCATTCCAATTTGCTGAGAAAAACCAACTTCATATTGTGTTGTACGTTGAGGCTCTAAATCTCCATTACCCATTGTGTATCCAGTACCACTTCCAGCAGGAACCTCAAATTCAGGATTGGTATACAAATAACTATACTGTGGTATTGCAAAAAAGTGTCCATAAGAAAAATGCATATGACCTTGATCAGTTATGGGAAACGCCAAAGCAAACCGTGGACTTAATTGTGATTTTGCTTTAGCACTTTTGTACCATGTATCACCAAAGGCATTGCTAAGCAATCGATCTTCATTATTTTTTTGATTATCAGGGTGTATCTCTATTTCCGATATTTGCCCATCACCATCTAAATCAAAAAAACGGTTAATCGGCTTTACTGGACTATTTAGATTTGGATCACTTGGATCATTTAACGTCTTCCATTTTGGATCAAAATAATCCCATCGCAATCCAATATTAACCACTAAATCTTCAAACTCAATTTTATCTTGTAAATAAAAAGCATATTCAAAAGGATTTCTACCCTTTTTACCATAAGTGTTATGACTGGGAGATTCCATAGCATTAGGGATCCTTGGGGTATAACTAGTATATTCTGCCAATTGAACACTATAACTCGTTAAAGACATATTTGTACTACGAAATTCAAAACCAGCCTTCAAATAATGAAATCGATTAATCTGACTCGTGCCATCAATTTTAAAAGTATTAATTACCGATTTTTGTTCAAAATATCCCATGCTGTGACCACCAACTTCAAAGTTATTTCCAGGAGTGTAATCATCAATAGTTGGTGAAACATAAAACAAATTCGGATCAGCCGATATTGTGGTATCAACAAAGGAAAGCCCAAAAAAGTTTAAACTGTCAATTGAAATCTCAGAATGATTTTGATAATAATTTCGTTTATCACTCCTTTGACTTCTATAATGATTAACAGATCTAGATAGTGAAAGAGTAAAAAATGCGGACGGATTTATACTATAGTCCATAACAAACATATTACTCAGCTTAGTGGTGAACTGGTGTGACCTACCATATGGATTCCATTTGTATACATGTGAGTACCCTTGAGATGCTGTTTCACTTCCACTTAGACTATATGCAATTCTCATAGTGGGATTAACTATCCAAGAAAACTTTGTTAAACCAGTATATTGATCAGACCAATTCATAGATACCCATGAAGAATCATTGCTTCCATAAGGGTGATATAGAGAATCCCAAAGCACATGTGAAGGACTAATATATTCAAAATTATTTGTCTGTGAATTCCACTGGTGAGATTCAGGGACAAAGATTTTTTGTCCATATAAATATCCACCATTACGTTTATATCGTCCAGAGGCAAAAATAGATAACTTATCTTTTATAATTGGCCCATTAAAAGATCCTTGAATATCTTGAATTGTATTTGGTTGAAATTCATCTAGCTGCGGGAATAATGGATCATCTGCATAATAACTTCCAAGCATAGATGACATATTGCCAGAGTATTTTCTAAAATCACCACTTTTAGTAATGATATTTATTATTCCAGACATTGCTTTTCCATATTCTGCATTAAATGTCCCACTAATAAACTGCAATTCTTGTATAGCATTATTTTCAATTTCAACTGCCATGCCAGCATCGTACGGATCCGTAACCGCTACACCATCAATCATATACGCTATTTCTCCGCTTCTTCCACCACGAACATGGAGTCCTCCTGAGTTCACAACACCTGCTTGCAGAGCAACTACATCTTCAAGTTCTTCCACAGGTAACATATCTATTTCTTCACTTGTTATATTAACTTGAGAATAAGTTACATCTGCTTGGACCATCGGTCTTTGAGCGGTAACCTCAATTACATCCATTCCAATAACACCTTCTTCAAGTTCGGCGTTTAATGTAGTAGTTAAATCAACACGGATTTGCACATCTTTTACAATAACATCTTTATATCCAATCATTGAAAACGTAACAGAATAGGTTTGTGGTGGTATCTGTAAAACAAAATATCTACCATCTAAATCAGTTGCTGTACCAAAATTTGTGCCATTTATAAGAATATTTGCACCAACAAGGGGTTCTCTTGATATCTTATCAATTACAATTCCAACTAACTTACCAGTAGTTCCAGCATGTAACACCTGGAAGACAACAAGTAATATAAAAAGGTATTTATTGACGTATTTCATTTGATTAAATGATGCTAAATTATCAGGAGAATATAATATGAAGATAATTATTATTTTTACTTATTTATGCAACTTTCATTAGAGACTATTACATCAGCCCACAACAGGATAAAACCATACATTATTAATACTCCTGTTGAATCAAATGAAGAGATAAATCAATTAGTTGGAGCAGATATATATTTCAAATGTGAAAATATGCAAAATTCAGGATCATTTAAATTTCGTGGTGCATCAAATGCTGTTTTATCTTTAAATGACAAGGAAGCTGATTGTGGAGTTATTACTGTTTCTTCTGGGAATCATGGAACTGCCTTGAGTTTAGCAGCAAAAAATAGAGGTATCAATGCTACAGTAATTCTTCCTTCTAATGCTACCCCATACAAACGAAATTTAATAGATGAATTTGGTGCAAATATTATTGAATGCGAGCCTACTGTTGAGAGTAGAGAAAAAACTTTATTAATACAACAGAAAAAAACTAAAGCTACTATTATTCATCCTTATAATGATTATCAAATAATGTCTGGCCAGGGTACTATTTCATTAGAAATAATTGAAGAGATTCCAGAATTAGATATAATTATGTTCCCTATTGGTGGAGGAGGCTTAATAAGTGGAAATGCAGTTGCAATTAATTCAATTTCGCCAAAAACAGATATCATTGGAGCAGAACCGGAGCTGGCAAATGATGCTCAACAATCATTACGAGAAAAAAAACTTATCCCATCAACATACCCTGAAACTATAGCTGATGGATTGCGGACATCTCTAGGCTCAAAAACTTTTCCAATAATTTTAAAATATATTAAAGATATTTATACAACATCTGAAGAAAAGATTATCTCAACGATGAACTTGATGTCAAAAAAATTAAATAATAAGATAGAACCTTCTTGTGCGGTACCTTTAGCTGCGGTATTGGAAAATATATCTTTATTTAAAGGAAAAAAAATAGCAATCGTCATAAGTGGTGGAAATATTTCTTAAATATACAATTATGAGAATGAATTAATATGATTTTAGATAATATTTTAGAAGCTATAGGTAATACTCCGATAGTGAGACTTGATAAAGTTGGATCGGATCTTAGATGTAATTTATTTGCGAAATGTGAATATTTGAGCCCTGGTGGTTCCGTAAAAGATCGTATTGGTTTTCGCATGATTGATGAAGCTGAAAAATCAGGCCAAATAAAACCTGGCGATACATTAATCGAACCAAGTTCTGGCAATACTGGTATTGGTCTAGCTCTTGCTGCTGCAGTAAAAGGCTATAAACTTATTATTACTATGCCTGAAAAAATGAGCATGGAAAAAGAGGTTGTTCTTGAAGCTCTAGGTGCAAAAATTATTCGTACACCTACTGAAGTTCCTTATGATGATCCAAAAAGTCTTTTTGGTGTTGCAAAACAGTTACAGAAAGAGACTCCAAACTCTCATATTCTTGATCAATATAGTAATAATAATAATCCAGATTCCCATTATTATGGAACAGCTCAAGAAATTATAGATGAATTTGGAGATAATCTTGATATGGTTGTTATTACAACTGGAACAGGTGGAACAATTACTGGAATTGCAAAAAAATTAAAAGAGTCTATTTCTAATATAGAAATTGTTGGAGTTGACCCAGTGGGATCAATTCTTGGAGGAGGTTCAGATATTAGCCCTTATCACGTTGAAGGAATTGGATATGACTTCTTCCCGGAGGTATTAGATAATTCATTAGTTGACCGATATATCAAAACAACTGATGAAGATTCATTTGTAATGGCTAAGAAGCTTATTAAGGAAGAAGGCCTATTAATAGGTGGGTCTTGTGGAGCCGCTGTTTGGGGTGCAATTGAAGCAGCTAAAAACCTTGATCCTAATAAAAATGTACTAGTCATACTGCCAGATAGCATTCGCAACTATCTAAGCAAATTTGTTAATGAACAATGGTTGCAAAACAATGGTTTTAAATTATGATTAAGACTGCATTATTCATCATAAGCATTTCTATTATATTTTCTCAGACACCTGATGAACGTGGATATATTGTAAAAGTTGGAGATAAACTACCAGAATTTATCATGGATTTTCCAGATGGATCTCAATTAAACAGCCAAGATTTAAAAGGTAAAGTTACTATGATTCAGTTTACAGCAAGCTGGTGTCATGTGTGTAGAGAAGAAATGCCTCATATTGAAAATGAAATTTGGAAGGTATACAAAAAAGTTGATCTAAATGTTATTGGTATAGATAGAGATGAATCTGCGGAGATCATCAAAAAGTTTGCTAAAGAAGTAAAAGTAACCTATCCAATTGCATTGGATATTGGAGCAGATATTTTTGCTTTGTTTGCTGATAGAAACAGCGGCATAACTAGAAATATCATTGTTGATCCAAATGGGAAAATAGCTTTCCTCACTCGATTATTTGACCCTGAAGAATTTTATGAAATGAAGAATGTCATTCATAGTTTACTTGTAAATCAATTGCTCGAAGAAAAGCAAATGCTTTCAGCACAAAAACAAATTTTAAAGGAACTAAAAAATAAGTCTTCAATAGATAAATCCTCATCTATCAATAAGATTGAAAAAAGCGTGATATTGTTAGAGAGCAAATTAAATCTAAAAGAAAGAAGACTCTCCTTTGCACAAAAACTTTTATAGTAATTTAATTATTACCCAAATACCTTAAGGGAGATTTTCTTATTACTTAATTGTCTCAAGTTTATTATTGCCATTAAAGGCACCATAAATACCATCGCTATAACAGCAGCTTTTTGTGATAATACTTTTGCATTATGAGGATTACTCATATATAAAGCAAAATCTAAATCTGCTATCACTATATGCGATAAAACAATGAGTCCACTAGAAAAAAATATTAATGATAAATAAAAGTTATCCTTATTAATAAAGAGAAAAGTCAAAGAATAAAAAAATACAGCTAAGCTCATTGACCGAAATACCCAGTTCGCAAAAAACACATGTAAGTCAAAATATAAATCTGCTGGAGTTAGCCCTACGCCAGCGAAACAAATACTGGCAAAACATCCAAATACTCCTCCTATTCTAGATAAAAGAAATGATATTGAGGTTTTATTATGTAGTGATGGTAAAAATAGGAAATATATAAGAAATGAAATACCTATAATAATTAATGATGAGTTAAAACTGTAAAATGATATAATATTGCTACTCCCAGAGTACCCAATATTCCTACCTAAGTCACTTAAATAATTTAATGAGAATGAATACCCATGACTGAAATTATCTATAGCATTCCCCCCATCGTATGTCATCATAGCTAATGTAACAAGCGATATAAATACAATAATTGAAACTATAGGTAAAATAATAAAAAGATTATATTCAATATTTTTCATTATGAATTTATAGTAATAATATTTCCAGAAATAGTTGCGCTATATTGTTCTAATGGATCTTCTGCAGGACCATCAACAACGTTCCCATTTAAATCAAATGTACTACCATGACAAGAACAAATAGAAACTCCAGATGAAGAATATGCATCAATTGTACAATTAGCATGAGTACAATTTCTACTATAAACTTTAACAATATTTTCGTCCTGCCTATATAGTAGCATACCATGACTATCTATAGCATTAGAAGGCAACGCTAAGGTTCCTCCTGTTTCTTGCAATGCACTGTTCTCAGATAATGATATATCAACCAAAAAAGATATATTTTGGCCATTTGGACTTACAGGATTTGTATCACTACTACAAGCAACTTGATTAACTGTAATAAAACTACCGATTGTAATAGTACCTATTCCAGCTAAGGTATCTAATACAAATTTTCTTCTACTACACTCAAAGTTAAGTTTTGTTTCTATTAAACTATCTTTCATCTATTTTCAGATTTTGTTACACCCCTAGAATTATATCCATAAGCAGAAGAACATCTATTATATCAAGAATATTATCAAAATTTAGGTCTGCCTTACAATAGTCTAAATCGGTTGGTTCATAATAACCTAAACTAAATCGTAACAGTTCTATTACATCCAAAATATTTACTATGTTATCTTCTGAAACATCACCAGGCTGACAATTTCCGCCAATTGGAATAACCGGAATAGAAACACTTATACTTGTTGAATCATTACTAATAATGCGAGTTATAAGTGAATAGTTATATTCTATATTGGCTGATAATCCAATATCTGTATATGTCTCGATACCCGACCAAACAGATGTTTCAAATTCTTCATCTTTATATATATCAATCATAAAATTTGGAATAGGGTCCCCGCCAAATAATTCGCTGGGATCATCCCATTCTAGAGTAACACGGTACCATTCAGATGTATCTGCAGAAAGATTTGTAATAGGATTTGGATCTAAGGAATCTGCAGCCAAGTATTCCATACTTAGTACTGCAGAATTATATAAATTGAGCCTTCCGCCACTTACGGTAATTCCATTGAGTGAAGGTAGTTGATCAGTACCATCTAATATTATTTGTTTAACAATTATCGCTCCCTGATCTGGTGATGTGCGAAAAAATGATGCTAATCCAGATGACATGGAAGCATGGATAAGCCCTACCGCACCGGCAACATGGGGAGTAGCCATTGAAGTCCCTGATAAGGAGGATGTGCCTCCTCCAGTATATGTAGATAATATTTGTGTTCCTGGAGCTCCTAGATCTATTGTTGTTAGCCCATAAGCAGCGCCACTATTTTTAGAATCATTTCTAGTGGTATTTGTAACAGATATCATATAATCACTATCACACCCAGTAGGAACATCGCCAGTTACATCCACATTAGAGTTATTATTCATTGTTGCGCCACAACTTAGAATTCCATATTGACCCATAGCATTATACATATCATTCCACAAAGAGTAAGTAGCGCTATTACAATCAGCGTTATTTACTCCAAAGCTACTATTTGTAGCTACAACAAATGCGCCAGATGCTCCACCTGTAGAATCATAAATTGCACGCTGATCTAATACATACCCATACGCTTCTAAAACTATTGATGTAGTACCAGACGAACCTCCTATAGGCATCAACTTCACATCCCAATTCACACCAGAAACGTATGAACCATTATTTCCTTTTGCGCCAACTATCCCTGCAACATGAGTTCCATGACCATCACTTGGAATTGAACCATTTGATGAATATGCATTCCATCCATGGACATCATCTATATATCCGTTGTTATCATCATCAATACCGTTGGATGCTATTTCACCCCAATTTGTCCATAAGTTAGGGGTTAAATCTGTATGTGTTAATAACATCCCACCATCAACTATAGCAACAACAATAGTGTCCCCCAAAGGAGTAACTCCACCTGTGGATATATCCCACGCTTCTATTGCATCAATATCTGCATCAATTGTTCCACCGCTTTGACCAGTGTTATTAAACGACCATTGTTGATCAAACTGAGTATCATCTGGCGTATTTCTTCTTGTGACCTTCGTATCCGGAATTACTTTATCTACAAATGGACTAATGCGAAATTCTTTTATAACGCTTAAAGGTGATAGGGTATCATTTTTTAGTTTTATACTAACGATATTTAACCTTCTTACTAATACTTTATCTATAACAAATCTACTAGTATCTAAAGACGCGCTAAATTCTGCACGTGAAATATCAGGAGTAATTTTAACAATTATTCTATCTTGAACAATTTCTTGACCAAATAAAATATTAATCAAAACTAAAATATAAAATTGATATCGAAGTTGGTACATCAAGGTAATCTACTATTTTTTTTTCAACATTAAGTTGATATTTATCACAGAAAATACAATACTATTTTCTATATAAAACGATTATTAAAGATGACTTACTTAGATTTTTGTTCCATCTGAAAACGTCTCGCTACTAAAATAATATCTTCAGCAATTTTTAAGGGTATATTCGCTCTTTTCGCTATAATACTTGTATCTGCATTTGCTATATTTTCAATTCCTTCAAATGAGCTTAATAAAGCTTGTATTCTTTTTGGGCCCATTCCATCCACTGAATCAAAAATTGATTCACGCACTTTCTTATTTCTAATCTGTTTTTGATATGTAATAGCAAAACGATGAGCCTCATCTCTTATTTTTCTTAATAATATCAAACCAGGAGAATTTTTAGGTATTGATTGAGCATCAGAATTTCCAGGAATGAAAACTTCTTCTAATCGTTTGGCCAACCCAATAACTAGTAGATAGTCTAGACCAAGGTCTCGGAGAGCAGATACAGCCATATTCAATTGACCTTTACCACCATCAATCAAAATAAGATCCGGATAAGATAATTTTTTATCTTTTAATCTTTTATATCTCCGTAAAACCACCTCTCTTATTGCCGCAAAGTCATCAATGCCATTAACTCCTTTAATTTTATATTTCCTGTATTTAGACTTTTTTGCATTACCATCAATAAAACATACCATAGAAGCAACAGTATCCTCTCCTCCCAAATGCGATATATCAAAAGCTTCAATTCGACGCGGAGGAATATTAAGCTGTAAATCATCTTGCAACTGTTGGATCATTTTTGGGATTAATTCTCGACGCTTTTTGCGATTAATGATCCATTCTCCTAGTAATAACTTTGCATTTTGTTGAGCTAATCTAATTTCTCTTGCTTTATCACCTCTAATAGGTACTTTAATTTCTATACTCCCATTACGTTTTTCTTTTAACCAATATTTTAATTGTGCTTTATTGGTTGGCATATCAGATACATTAAGTACTTTAGGTATAAAGTCTGAATTCAGATAAAATTGCGTGATAACTAGTGCTATTATATCTGAATCCGTCTCATCAGAAATATTCATGGATATCTTCTCGCGGCTATGAATTCTTCCATTGCGTATCCTTACAATTACACTTACACACATATTTTCTTTTCTTGATAAAGCAATAACATCTCGATCATCAAAATCTGCAGCAACTTTCCGTTGTCTATCTTTAAATTTCTTGATTGCATTTAATTGATCTCTATACATCGCAGCATCTTCATATCTAGTTTCATTTGCTGCCTTTGACATTTGATCATTTATATATAATTCAGTCTCGGTTGTTCTACCCTGTAAAAAAGAAACAACACGTTTAATCATTTTATTATATTCTTCTTTAGATACTAGACCTTGACAAGGACCATCACATTTCTTTATATGATAATCAAGGCATAAGTCTACTTTTAAAGATTGAATTGTTTTTTTATCTAGTATAAAATCACAACTACGAATAGGAAAAATTTTATGTACCGCTTTAAGCGATCTACGTAATACATACACATCTGTATAGGGTCCAAAATATCGAGAACCGTCTTTGATAATCTCTCTCGTTATAAAAATTCTTGGATAAGATTCTTTCGTAATTCTTATATAAGGAAAAGATTTATCATCTTTAAGATTAATGTTATAATGAGGTCTATTCTCTTTTATCAAATTTGCTTCTGTTAACAAAGCTTCTACTTCTGATAATACAACAATCCAATCCAAGTCAGATATTCTTTTTATCATCGATTGATTTTTTGGAGTTTGATATTTGTTTTTCTGGAAATATGAGCGAACTCTAACACGCAAATCCTTTGCCTTTCCAATATAAATAATTTCACCCTTATCATTAATAAATTGATACACACCTGGCTTTTTGGGAACATTAGATATTCTATTTTTTAATGAATCATTCATTTGCAAAATTTACTTTTCTTTAACTATTTATAATCAAATCTTTTTCTATATAATTCTTCGATATTATCATTTAAAATTATTCTATCACAATTTCAATAATCATAAATAATATGGAAAAATCATTATGAACAATAAAGAAACAATTCATATGTCTATAAATGAATTCAAAGAAAATGGATACAAAGTAATTGATTGGATTGCAGATTATTACGAAAACATTGAATCTTATCCTGTTTTATCTCAAGCAAAACCTGGAGAATTACGAAGCACTCTTCCGAAAAATCCTCCACAAGATGGGGAAAGATTCAATAATATTTTAGCTGAGATGAATGAAAAAATTATACCAGGAGTCACTCATTGGCAATCACCTAACTTCTTTGCTTATTTTCCTTGTAATTCTACTGGACCAGCTATCTTGGGTGATCTATTGTCAAGTGGACTAGGAATTCAAGGAATGTTGTGGGCATCAAGCCCAGCATGTACAGAGTTAGAAAGTCATGTATTAGATTGGCTTGTAGATATGTTACATCTTCCAGAAAAGTTTAAATCTACTAGCTCTGGAGGGGGCGTAATTCAAGATACCGCTTCCAGCGCAACACTTTGTGCTCTAATTGCCGCTAGAGAAAAAGTTTCAAATAATAAAATAAATGAAAATGGGTTTGATGACTCAATTAGAGTATATACTTCTATGGAAGCACATTCCTCTATTGAGAAAGCAGTTAAAATAGCTGGAATTGGAAACAAAAATATTAGATTAATTGAAGTTGATGATGATTTTGCAATGAATCCATTAAAATTGCGAAAATCAATTGAGAAAGATATAATAGATGGAAAAATACCTGCATTTGTTTGCGCTACTCTAGGGACGACATCTAGCACTGCAATTGATCCATTAAATGATATTGGGAAAATATGCAATGAATTTGGTATATGGCTTCATGTTGATGCTGCTATGGCAGGGTCTGCATCTATATGTCCTGAATATCGATTTATTAATGAAGGTATAGAATACGCAGATAGTTATTGTTTTAACCCACATAAGTTCTTACTCACAAATTTTGACTGTAGCTGCTTATATGTTTCTGATAGAAAAGCATTGATCAAATCTCTTACGATTAATCCAGAATATTTAAAAACAGAGGTTAGTAAATCTGAAACTGTATTTGATTTTAGAGACTGGCAAATACCTTTAGGAAGGAGATTTAGATCATTAAAACTGTGGAGCGTTATACGGTATTATGGAATTAATGGAATACAGTCGCATATTAGAGGACATATTAAATCAGCGAAGCTATTATCGGATCTTATTACAGAAGATAACAGATTTGAGATAATGGCACCAACAATCCTTAATTTAGTTTGTTTTCGATATAAAACATCTGATCAGTTTAATAAACTGCTCTTAAATGAATTAAATAAAAGTGGGGAATTGTATTTAGTACATACAAAATTAAATAATAAATACACTTTAAGATTTTCTATTGGACAAACAAATACAACTAAAGATCATGTATTAAATGCTTGGAAATTTATCTTGAAAAAAACTGAAGAATTGGAAAGAAATGGAGTTAAGTAGCTTTTTCAGCTAATTCAACTAAGACACCCCCTGTGCTTTTAGGATGAATAAAAACTATTTTATACCCTTCAGCTCCAATTGATGGTTTTTCAGAAACTATAGAAATATTATTATATTTAAGTTCATTTATTGCTTCTTTTATATCATCTACTTGAAAACATACATGATGTATACCTTCGCCTTTTTTATTCAAAAATTTTTCTATTGTTGAATCATCTGCAATTGATTTTAACAATTCAACTTTTCCATTTCCCGTGTCATAAATATCTGTTTCAACACCTTCGCTCTGTACTATTTCAGTTGAGGTATGTTTTATTCCTAAAACATACTCCCAAAAAGGTGAACGATTCTTAAGTTCTTTAACTGCTATTCCAATATGTTCAATGCTTAATATTTTCATTTTAAATTATTAAAATCTTTTTTGTATTCAGGGCTTAATTTGATACCTAATCCACTATCGGAAGGTAGTTTCAATTTTCCATCCATAATTTTAACTCCAAAATACGGATCATTATTTATTAAAAGATTTCCATCTAAATCTGCAAAATCTACCTGGGGTGACAAATTTGACATAGCTGTTATGCCGATGGAAGATTCCACCATACATCCTAACATAATTTTCATATCGTATTTATTTGCTAAATCAATCATCTTTTTAGCCTCAAATAGAGAACCACATTTCATCAGTTTAATATTTATTCCATCAAATGCATGAGCAATATTAGGAATATCTGCTGATGTAATACTGTTTTCATCAGCAATTAAAGGTAATGGTGATATTTCTTTTAATCTAGCTGTATCAGCTAGATTATTAGCTTTAAAAGGTTGCTCTATAAATTCTATGTTATGATCTGCAAGCCATTTACACATTTCTTTACCAGTATCTAAATCCCATCCTTCATTTGCATCTACCCTTATTAATTTATCTGTCTCATTTCGTATTAGTTTAATTATCTGTTTATCATCATTAACATTTACCCCCAATTTGATTTTTAAAATTTGATAAGGATGAGCTTCTTCAATTTTCTTTGGAATTAAATCTAAATCTCCTATTGCAATAGTATATGACGTATATAACATATTATTACCAGATTGAAAATATTCAGAAATACGTCTATTATTTTTTTTTGCCCATAAATCCAGCCAGGCTGTACTTAATGCTGCTTCAAGAGAACTAATACCATTTGAATTTTTTTTACACCAAATAACACCTTCTTCTAGATTCAGATTATTATCAATATTATCGATAGATTTTAATTGAGTTAATATTTGATCCGTTGACTCATCATAACGGGCAGAAGGAGCCGCTTCCCCTCTACCTATATAATCCCCATCTGATATATATATGTAAACAATATCATAATGTGAATGTGTGCTTCTTGAAATTCCGAAAGGATGAGAACAATTAATTCGATATGTTGTATAATCTAAATTCATTTACAACTGATTGGATTTAATGACGAAATTCTGGATCTCTTTTTTCTATAAACGCTGTTAACCCTTCCATTCGTTCATCATGGCGAAATAATTCACCAAATTCTTTTACTTCGATATCCATACCTTCTTTTATGCTCATCGTTAATCCATCATGAATACATCGAAGAGAAGAACTAATAGCTCTTGGACCATTTTTTAAAATACTTGAAGCTAATTTTCTTGATTCAGACATTAACTGATTTTGAGGACATATTTTATTTGCTAAACCAATTCTATACGATTCTTCAGCATTAATTATTTTCCCCGTAGTTATTAATTCAATTGCTTTTCCAACCCCAACAATTTTTGGCAACCTCTGTGTACCTCCCCATCCAGGGAGAAGCCCCAATTTCACTTCTGGTTGACCGAAGCTTGCATTTTCAGAAACAATACGCATATGACACGCTAATGCCAATTCACATCCTCCTCCTAAAGCAAATCCATTTACAGCAGCGATAACTGGTTTTGAAGAAGTTTCAATCATCATAGTTAATTGCTGACCAGCTTTTCCATAATCAAACGCTTCTTTCGCATTCATTTGTTGCATAGCTTTAATATCTGCTCCTGCAATGAATGCTTTATCGCCCGCACCTGTAATAATGACAACTCCAGTTTTATCATCTGATTTTACTTTTTTCATTGCATTAGTCAGTTCTGACAACACATCAGAATTCATTGCATTTAATGCTTCTGGACGGTCTATGATTATTTCAGATATTAAATTATCATTATTGATCTTGATATATGACATAAATCATCTCCATTATTTCCAAAATACTTTACTAAAAATTACCATTATAGTAAAAATTTCCAATCTACCCAAAAGCATACAAAACGAAAGCAACCATTTGCCAAAAGCTGGCAAAAGAGCATAATTATCACTAGGTCCAAAATCTGCCAAGCCAGGACCAATATTTCCAATCGCACTTGCTGAAGCACCAATAGCAGATTCAAGATTTACATTCATTAATGTGAGCGAGAGAGTTGTAAAAACAAAAATAGATATGTAAAACAAGAAAAAACCAAGGGTATTTCTTATTACATCTTCTGATATAAAACGATCACCTATTTTGATAGGAATAATAGCTTTTGCATGAAGCATCCGCTGGGTTGCATGAGCCATATATTTAAATAATACATATATGCGTATAATCTTCATTCCTCCTCCAGTTGATCCACCCATGCCACCTATAAACATTAGACATAATAATAAAAACTGAACAAAGTATGGCCATAATTCATAATCAGCGCTAAAAAATCCTGTAGTTGTAATTATCGATACAGTTTGAAATAAAGAAGATCGGAAGTTCTCTTCATTTAAATCACCATTTATTGCAATACTTAAGAAAATAATTATAGTCACATAAATAATTAGGGAAAAGTATGCTTTGAATTCTCTATCCGTGAAATGACTGTTCAATTTCCCAGAAAGTGCTCTGAAGTGCAGTGAAAAGTTTGTTCCTGCAATAATCATAAAAATTATAATAATATATTCAATAAGTTGGCTATCATATGCTGCAATACTAGCATTTTTAGTTGAAAAACCACCAGTAGGCATTGTTGTAAATGAATGACATATAGCATCAAACCAACCCATGCCAGCTATACCTAATAAAATTGTTTCAACTACAGTAATTCCCAAGTATACAGTCCACAATAATTTTGCTGTTTCTCTAACTCTTGGTCGAATTTTATCTGTTACAGGCCCTGGAACCTCTGCTTTAAATAACTGAACACCTCCTATTCCAAGTAAAGGTAAAATAGCAATAGTAAACAAGATAATACCCATCCCACCTATCCACTGCAAAAAGGACCTCCAAAAAAGCATACCATTTGATAAACTTTCAATTCCATTATGTAAATGAGGTAATGTTTGAATATTACCAATAATTGAAGATCCAGTTGTTGTAACTCCGGACATTGATTCAAAAAATGCATCTGTAAAAACAGGAATTGTACCAGAATAATAAAATGGTAACGAACCGGCAAGAGCTGTGATTATCCAAGAAAACGTAACTATAGCAAACCCGTCTTTATTACGAAGTTTTCTGCTTTTTCTTGTAAAAAACCAGATAGGTATTCCAAAAGTCACTGTTATTGCAGAAGAAAATAGAAAAGATGAAATATCTGGTTCATTATACAACCATGAAACAAAAGCGGGTAATAACATAGTTAATCCCATAATTGTTACTAATGCACTGAGTATATTTAGAATTGTTTTAACGTTCATTGGGAAATGAATAATTTCCGAACTTTATCAGTTACGGAATTTTTTGCAAAAACAAGAACTGTATCTTCTTCTGTTAATTGAGAAGAACCTCTTGCTATTGTGAAATGACCATGATGGTTTATGACTCCAACAATACTTGCTTTTGGAAAAGAAACTTCTGATAAAGTTTTCCCACATACAGGACTTCCTTTATCTGGCTTAAGTTCTAATACATCAACATCCAATTCATCAAAAGTAACTATTTGAGTTTCTGATAAATCACTTCTTATTTTACGTAAAATAGAATTTACAGTGGACATATTCTTACTGATTACAGATCCAATACCAGTTTCTTGTATAATAGGTAAAAATTCTGTGGTAGCAATGTGAATGATAGTCTGTTCAACACCAAAATGATGCGCTAGCAAACCAGAGATAAGGTTTGTCTGTTCATTCTCAGTAACAGCAATAAAACTATCAATAGATTCTATATTTTCAGACTTTAATAATTCAAGATCAGTTCCATCCCCTTCGATAACCATCGTATTTTCCAATTCATTAGCAATCCACTCACATTTGTGCCTACTATAATCTACCAATCGCACATTCATTTCATCTTGAAGACCATACGCAACAGAACGTCCAATTTTACTACCGCCTAAGATCATTACACGATCATTTCGATAAGAATCTTTTCCTAGCATTTCCATAAGTTTTCCTACATGCTCAGCTTGAAGGATAAAATATGGTGTATCACCATTTTGAAATACAAAATCTGACCAAGGAACAATAGTTTTTCCTTCTCGCAGAACAGCAATAATTCCAAATTTAAAATCAGGATTAGATTCACAAATTTCACCTACGCTCTTTCCTAACAAATCACCATTATCACCATTAATTCGAATACCTATCATTTCTAACCTACCACCCTCAAAATCCATTACTTGCACAGCATAAGGATGCTTAACTAAACGGATGATTTCATCACATGCAGCTTTTTCAGGATGTATTACTAAATCAACTCCAAACTGTTCAGGCTTAATAATTGAGTTGCGCGCAGTGTATTGTTGATTTCTCAACCTAGCAATAATTTTTTTTGCACCCAATTCATGGGCTTGTTGCGCAGCAATAAGATTTACTTCATCAACTCTAGTAAGGCATAGAACATAATCAGCGTTCTCCACATTAGCTTGGTGAAGTATTTTGGGGCTAGCACCATTACCTTCAACAACAATTACATCAAGGTTTTCTGAAAGACGAGAACATTTTTCCGGGAGGATATCAACTGCAGTGATATCATGATTTCCTTCACTTAAAGCCTTTGCGGCATGAAAGCCAACCTCACCAGCACCAATTATTACGATTTGCATAATTTTCTATTTCACCAAGTGAAACGAACTGAACTTAGTAAATGTTTTTGTGAAATAGAACAAATTGCATTATTCATTAACTCTTACTATATCTACGCCTAAACTTCGAAATTTTTTCTCTATAGAATCATAACCCCGATCTATATGATAAACTCTGCTAATTTCCGTTTTACCTTCAGCAATTATTGCCCCAAGTATTAGCGCTGCACTTGCACGAATATCTGTCGACATGACTTGGGCGCCTGTTAATTTTTCCACACCTTTAATTTCAGCTTTATTTTCATTCAAACGTATATCAGCCCCTAATCTAATTAGCTCAGGAATATGTGTAAATCGATCATGATATACAGTATCAACTATGCTGGATTTTCCATTTGCAATAGACATAAAAGCCATCCATTGCGCTTGTAGATCTGTTGGAAAACCAGGGTACCCCTCCGTGGTAATATCAACAGAGTTAATTAGATCAATCTTATTAATAGATATAGATTTTTCAGTAGAAAAAATCTTAGCTCCTGCAAGTTTTAATTTATCAAGAACATCCTCTAAATGTTTTGGATTGCAATTATTTAAGGTGATATCACCCATTACTGCGCCAGCAATCAAATATGTTCCTGCTTCAATTCGGTCAGGTATAACATCAATATCTACAGGGCTTAAAGAATCAACACCATTTATAATAATATTATCAGAACCAATACCTTCTATTTTCGCACCCATATTATTCAATACTTGACATAATTGCACAATCTCAGGTTCTTTTGCAGCATTTTCAATACATGTCTCTCCCCTTGCTAAAACACTGGCCATTAATATATTCCCTGTAGCGCCTACAGATGGAAAATCAAAACATACTTTATTTCCATAAAGGTGCTTTGCTTTTGCCAAGATATAACCACTTTCAAGGCTTATTTTTGCTCCAAGTTTTTCCAATCCTTTTAAGTGAAAATCAACAGGTCTAGGACCCCAAGCACAGCCACCAGGGAGAGAAACCCTGACTTCTCCAAACCTAGCAAGTAATGGACCTAAAACATAAAATGACGCTCTCATAGTCTTTACTAAATCATATGGTGCTTCAAGATTATTTACTTTAGAAGCATTTATTGACATTGAGTTACCCACAAATGATACATCAGCTCCTATAATCTTCAATAATCGCATCATAGTTCTAGTATCTCTAAGGTCAGGAACACTGCTAATAGTAGTCGTTCCATCTACAAGCAACGCTGCAGTCATTAATGGTAAAACAGCATTCTTTGCACCGCTAATATCTACTTCACCTGAAATTTGTTTACCGCCTTTTATAATAAATTTATCCATATTTTAAAATCCTAATATAGCTAGTAGATAATAAATCACTTTTTGCTTGAACCGTATCTTAAAGCAAATATACTTCCGATTAGTATACCAATTCCATCAGCAATTACATCTAATCCACTTGAAAATCTACCAGGAATAAATGATTGCCATGTTTCATCTAATATTGCAAAACACAAACAGAATATTGAAATAATAATAGTTTGTTTCTTGGATTTATTATTAAAACTCTTAACACTTAAAAACCCCAAAAAAAAATATTCAATTAAGTGTAACAACTTATCCCAAGATAGCAAAACGAATCGAGGAATAGAGTTTCCTGGGACACTTGATACTAAAAAAATCAATAAAGCATAGAGAATTAATAGATTTCGATAAGATCTAATTTTCATACTTTGAAAGTAAGGATGGTATTTCATTTAATATATCAGAAGCTATCATTCCACGCATTCCATTGTTTTTTACATAATTATCTGCAGCTTTTCCATGAATATATACAGCTAATCTTGATGCATTTTTTATGCTTAAACCTTGTGCAATCAATCCTCCAATCATCCCCGCAAGAATATCGCCAGTTCCTGCTGTCGATAAGCCTGGATTTCCGGAAGAATTAATATAAACATCATTCCTAAATAAAGTACAACTAGGAGCATTTTTCGCTATTAAAACTCCTTTAAAATCATCCATAAATTCATCAATAATGCTAGTAAATTTATTTTTAATAAATTGTGAGTCAACATTCAAAATACGAGACATCTCGCCATAATGTGGTGTAATAACAAATGGAACCTTAATTTTATTAAATAACTGTCTATTTTTGTCAAACACTTTTAGACCATCAGCATCAATAACAATTGGTTTAGTACAATTTCTTATTATTTTTTCAACTAGATTAAAAGTTTGAATATCCTGACCAACTCCAGGACCAATAATTACAACATCAGCCCAATCAAACTTTCTAGAAATATCTTCATAATTTTTTAATAGGAAACAACCCTTATTATCATCATCGCATATAAGCGTCATTGCTTCCGTTAATTTTTTCTCATAAATATCATTAATTGATTGAGGAGCTGCAGAAATAACTAATCCAGCGCCAACCCTAAAAGCTCCAAAAGCACAAAGTGCTGCCGCTCCTGTCATTCCCTTTGACCCTGCGATAATTAATACTTTACCTTGTTCATATTTATTTGTATCAACATTTAATGGTTTAAGTAAATATGAAATATCTTTTTCTAACAACAGATTCCATTTTAAACCATTTAAATAATTTAATGATTCATCTGGAAACCCAATATCTACAACATAAATCTCACCAGATAGTAATGGACCATCCCTCATAGTCAACCCTATTTTTGAATACCCCATGGTTATTGTATAATCAGCCCGTACTCCTATAGGTTCTGCAATACCAATATCTGCATGTAACCCTGATGGTATATCGATAGAAATAATTTTTCCCTCAGATTTGTTCATTTTAGTAATCCAAGGCCAAAGTTTTTCTTTTACAGGCGATGCGACACCAGTACCTAATAATCCATCTATTATATAATCATATTTCAAATCATCAATCAAATTAATACATGAAAACTGAATGCTGATTCCCATATCAATACATTTATTAGCAAAATATTGTGAATCATGACTGAGTTCATCCAAACTGCAAATACAAAAGATTTTGGGATAGTATTTTTTTGAATGAAGAAATATTGCAGAAGCAAACCCATCACCTCCATTATTACCTTTTCCACATATGATAGCAATGGTAGGATTATCTATCTTACAAAGATTATTGATAAATAAATCAGATATACATTTTCCAGCATTTTCCATTAACTGAACACCTTTTATCTTAAAGGTATCTAATGATATTTTATCTAATTCTTTTGATTGTTTCTGTGTAAGTAATTTCAAGATAATGATACTAAAGCAAAAGCTGTTGCAAATTCACTGGTATGAGATATGCTAATTTTAACTAGAACATTATCTAAATCTATATTTGATAATTTAACTTTTGGAACTCCCGAAACACTTGAAGTGATCTCAATATCAATAAAATTAATTGAATTAGTAACACCTGATGAATATAGTGCTTTTTTAACAGCTTCTTTTGCAGCAAACCTACCAGCATAATGAATAGATGGATTTGGTTTTAAATCACAATAAGATTTTTCATTATATGTAAAAATATGTTTTTTGAATCTATCTGAATATTGTTGAATAATATTTTCAATACGTGAAACAGCAACTATATCTGTTCCAATAAAATATTCAGGCACTATTTAACTCGTTTACAATACCCACAATCTCATAGACATCATTTATATCCCAATCCGCACCAGAATCAATTGTGCCAAATGAATCCCCATAACGAGCAAATATAGTTCTTATTCCAAGATTATTTGCCCCCGCCACATCTCTTTCAGGCCAATCTCCAACCATTAATGTTTCACTTGGTTCAGTTTTTAGTTCCTTTAAAGCCATTTGGAAAGGAATTGGGGAAGGTTTTCTCGCATTTGTATCATCAAATGTCAATACAAAATCAAAGTGATGGTGTAGATTCAAATAGTAAATCCTCATCCACGCTTCTCTACTTGGAGCATCGGATACTACAGCAAGTTTAATTCCAGCTTTCATTAATTCAACCAGTGTATGGTTTACATTGGGGTATAATAAAAGGTTAGCTTCTCTAGCCCTTCTATATGCAACTATTGCAGCTGCTAAATATTTATTATTTACTTCTCCAACTGTTCTATCTAAAAAATAATTAAATACTTGTTGATTTTCCCATCCTTCTTCTTGATAAATGGAAACTATTTTTTTATATGATTCTTCATCATCAATAACTAATCCAGCTTCAATCATACCAGCAATAGCTGCTTTTACAGCATATTCTTTCATTTTCATGAAATCTAAAAGAGTATTATCAAGGTCAAATATGACCGCTTTTATCATTATGTTATTCTTAAAAAGTTAATTTATTTAATTCTGATATTTTTGTGGATTCATAATTTTGTCCATCTCATACTCAGCTATTTTTCTCCATGATCTATCTTTTCGTGCTTTTTCTAATGCATTTACAGCAGCAATTTTATTACCCTTTCCATTACACCATATTGAAACCCCAAGTTCTACCCAAGCTCCACCAAAATTTTTCTTATAGTCCGTGGAACCTCTTGCAGCTTTCTGCGCGCTTTCACATTCTCCAATATTATTATAAGCTGAAGCAAGACGATACCAAGACATAGCATCTTTTTCATTATACGTAGTAGCCAGAACGAGATTATTTATAGCATTACCCCACTCTTCCATTTCAATATAAACTACCCCAAGTGTAGAATATCCTTTAGAGTAAGTAGGATTTACTTGTACAGCTGTACTGAGTACTTCAATAGCTTTCTCAAAGTTTTTCTCATTTAAATAAATTTCACCCATCACTCCATATGCCTTATCATATGCAGGATAAACCTCAACAGCTGAGTTAAATGCTGATATAGCGCCCATATTATCACCATTGGACTTTTTTGAAAGCCCCAGCGCAAACCAACCTTTATAAAAATTAGGATTTATTTTAAGAGAAGACTCATAATGATCAATTGCACTATCTCGATTCCCCATCTTCGCTTCAATTACACCAATTTGATAATGAGCTTGATAAAAACCCTCATCAAATTCTAATACTTTTCTATAGGAATCCACCGCACCATCTAAATCTCCACGCTTATAAGATCGATTTCCATCATTAAAAGCCTTCTTAGTTACATTATCTAATGCAGTTCTAGCCTTTTCATGATACGGATTAATTTCCAATGCTTTCTTAAAATGTAAGACAGCTTCATCAAGATTTTTTTCGCGATATCTTACTAACCCCTTACTAAAAGCAGCTTCAGAGAAAAAAGGGAATTTTTCTAAAACAACTCTATAACTCTCAAAAGCATTTTCAAAATCACTATCTCCCATATATCTAGAAGCATCGCTCATTAACGTATTAATTTGATTTATACGCTCAAATTCATCTCTGTATTCTTGATTCTCAGGGTCAATATCAATAGCTTGGCGTAGAAGTTCTTGCGTATCCTTCATTTTACCAAACCGAAGATTTATTCTTGCTAATTCAAGCATAGCAGGGGAAAAGGTTGGATCCATTACAAGAGCTTTTTTAAATAAAATTTCAGCTTGTTCATAATCGGCATTTACCAATTGCGCTTTACCATCATTTAAGACTTGATCAGGTGACTGACCAAGAACCAATGTAACTAAAGAAAAAATAAAAATATTTTTAATCATTGTTTTACTCCATTCGTGCCGAAGGCGGGACTCGAACCCGCACAGGGTTTCCCCCACTGCCCCCTCAAGACAGCGTGTCTACCAGTTCCACCACTTCGGCTATCAGAATTATTCAATTTCAAGATTCTGTTGTATATCAGGGGCTGATAAATCTAATAACCTTTCATCTGCCTCGCGTTTGAGAATAGATTCATTTTCTACTACATTAGGAGCGCTTAATAAACTAATCAATACACCAAGAGCCATAAATACAATTGCGAACCATGTAGTAATTCTGCTTAATGCTGTTGCAGCTGCACGTCCTCCAAAAATAGAGTTTCCCATTCCGGCGCTTAAACCGCCAGCCAAACCTCCGCCCTGACCTGCTTGCATTAAAATTACTGCAATTAACAGAACACTTATTATTGTATGTATAACTATTAAAACACTTGTCATTACTTACCTCATAAACTTATTATGAACAATTTCTATTATTTTAGAGAACATATCCAAATTTAAACTTGCACCTCCAATTAAAAAACCATCAACTCCTTTCGTGCGAATCAACTCTTCCGAATTATCAGGTTTTACAGAACCTCCATATAAGATTGGAATATTATTTTTTATATTATTATCATATAATTCTAATAATATTTTCCAAATCATTGCATGTGATTCTTCTACTTGACTTGGAAGAGCATTAACTCCAGTCCCAATTGCCCAAACTGGTTCATATGCTATAATCATTCTATCTATCATATCTTTATTTATACCTACCAAGCCATCTTTCAACTGTTCCATAAGAATCATACGAGTATTACCTGATTCACGATCTTCAAGCTTCTCTCCAACACAAAGTATTGGAACAATATCATTTTCTAAAACAGTATGAAGTTTCTTATTCGTATCTTTATTTGATTCATTAAAGATATGTCTCCGTTCCGAGTGACCAACAATAACATATTGAACACCACAAGATTTGAGCATACTCATAGAAATCTCACCAGTAAAGGCACCATCTTTCTCAAAATATACATTTTGGGCACCTAGACTGATATCCAAATCAGATATCATTTCATTCATGTGAAAGAGCGATGTAAATGGCGGGCAGAATATAATTGATGGTTTTTCCTTATCCAAAAGCAAATTATTTAATTCAGAAATGAAGAAAACGCCTTCTTGTGGTGTTTTATACATTTTCCAATTCGCAGCAACAATCGGTTTTTTTATCATAATTTTCCTAGTGCTTCTATAGCAGGAAGATTTTTTCCACTTAATAATTCTAAAGAAGCTCCACCACCAGTAGAAACATGCGTTATATTATCAATATTAGAAAACTTTCTTATTGCAGAAGCACTATCACCTCCACCAACTATCGTAATAATATTTTCATCCTTTAATTCAGATAGAAAATTTGCAATTTCTTTAGTACCATTTTCAAAATCTTTTTTTTCAAATACACCCACAGGACCATTCCATAAAATAGTCCCTGCTTGTGATAATTTTTTAGAAAATAACTTAATGGTTTCCGGCCCAATATCTAGTCCCATCATATTACTGGGAACTGAATCGAATGACGATATTTCAATTTTAGATGGTTTATCAATAGAATCTGCAACAACAAAATCAACTGGAAGTACTAATTTAACTCTATTCTGCCGCGCCTTCTTGATCACTCTATTTGCAACCGAAATCATTTGTTCATCAATTATAGATTTTCCTATATCTATCCCCATTGCTTTTAAAAAAGTAAAAGTCATCCCACCACCTATTAGAATCGTGTCAGCATCAATAAGAAATTTATCAATAAGATCTATTTTGCCAGATATTTTTGAACCTCCAAGTAATAGAACTAGGGGTTCTTTTGGGTCTTTAAATTTATTCTGTAAATATCGGATTTCTTTGTTCATTAATAGACCCATACCCTTATGTGTAAAATTATCCGTCACACCAACATTGGATGCATGCGATCGATGAGAAGTGCCAAAAGCATCATTTATATAAATTTGCCCATGTTTTGATAACAATCTTGAAAATTCAATATCATTTTCTTCTTCACCAGAATGAAAACGAAGATTTTCCAATAAATGTACTTCACCAGGGTGAAGACCTATTGTTACATTAATTGAGTCTTCACTGATACAGTCATCAGAAAATTTTATAGGAATTTCTAAAAAGTCAGATAAAACTTCACCAATAGAAATCAAGCTATAGTCCTCATTGGTTTTCCCTTTTGGTCTTCCTAAGTGAGACATTAGAACTACAGAAGCACCAGATTCTAAACACTCTTTTATAGTGGGAATAGAGCACTGTATTTTATACGCATCTTTTACAACACCATCTTCAATAGGAACATTGTAATCAACACGTATTAATACACGTTTATTTTTTAAATCGAATGAATTTAATGATCTTATCATTTTAATTATGTAGTAAGTTTTTTTCTTATCTGAATATATACTTGTAGTTAATAAGTTTTGTCAATGAAAACAGTACAATTTACACACGCTGACAAACTAACGTTACAGGATTTAATTTTTCATCGGATACATGAAATTTTACTTGTAGCAAGTCCGTACGACTCTTTTGTTCTTGAGGAAGATGGCAGATTAACTGAACAAATATTACATGAATTTATGGGTATGAATTTTAGTAATGCCCCTCGCGTTTGGCATTCATCCACTGCTGCAGATGCTTTGACTATGCTTTCAAGACAAGATTTTGATTTAATTGTTGTGATGATGAGAATTGCAGATATGGACCCAATACTATTCTGCTCAAAGATAAAAAAGATGTACCCCAAAAAACCTGTTATCTTACTAGCATTCGATGAATCAGAGATAAAGCAATTACCTGAAAAATTTCAACAATCTTCAATTGATAGTGTTTTTATATGGTCTGGAAATGCAAATGTATTACTCGCTATTGTAAAACTGCTTGAAGATAAAATGAATATTAAAAGAGATATTAAAAAAGCTGATGTTCGATGTATAATTCTTATTGAAGATTCTCCACGATATTATTCTCTTATTTTACCCATGATTTATAAGGAAATAAGTCATCAAGTCAAAGAAATGGTAGATAAAAGTGCTAGTGATCATGAAAGATTGTTATATATGCGTGGACGACCAAAAATTCTTTTAGCAAGAACCTATGAAGAAGCGGAACGATATTTTAAGCGTTTTCGAATGAGCACACTAGGTATCATTTCTGATATTCGTTTTCCAAAAAAAGGAAAACTTGATAAAAATGCAGGTGCAAAATTTGCCCGCTGGGCACGATCAATCGATCCAAGCATACCAATTATGCTACAGTCAAAGCATAATAAAAATGCAAATCTTGCCAAAGAAGTCCAAGCTCATTTTTTGTACAAAGAATCCCCTACTCTTCTCCGAGAATTGAGAGATTTTTTAGTTAGAAATTTTGGTTTTGGAGATTTGATTTTTCGAACACCAAAGGGCAAGGAGATAGTTAAAGTTTCTGATCTAAACGAATTGATCAATGCAATTCAGACGGTCCCAGAGGCATCATTACTGTATCACGCAAAAAGTAATCATTTTTCTAATTGGTTAGCTGCACACGGATATTTTGGCTTAGCATCAAAAGTACGCCCTATAAATTATGCTGACTTTAAAGATTCAGCTGAGCATCGGAATTATTTAATTGAATTAATTAAGAATACAATTCAAAACCGTAAGGCTAGACAAGTTGTTGAAATACAACGTGATAAATTTGATCATTCAAAAAGGTTTATACAAATTTCTGGTGGATCATTAGGGGGTAAAGCAAGAGGGCTAGCATTTGCGCAAAAAATGATTCGATCCTCAAACATAAGAAAAAACTATCCAGAGGTTAAAATTAATATTCCACATGTTGCTGTAATTGGAACAGACTCTTTTGACGAATTTATGATAGAAAATAATTTATGGAATGATGCATTATCTAATAAATCAAATAAGCAGATAAATAATAGATTTATTAAATCAACATTTAACAAGTCTCTAATAGATTCACTTAAACTTTTCATTAAATCCGTAAAACACCCTTTGGCAGTACGTTCTTCAAGCCTACTAGAAGATTCTCAATATCAACCTCTTTCGGGTATGTATGCAACTTATATGCTTCCAAATAATCAATCAAAGACCAATCAAAGATTAGATGATTTAATTACTGCTATTAAACTCGTATATGCATCTACTTTTTATCAAGATCCCAAATCGCTGATAAGCAGATCAGTACACAGAATTGAAGAAGAGAAAATGGCTGTTATATTAATGGAAATGGTTGGGCAAAATTATAATGATCGTTATTATCCTACGTTCAGTGGCACTACTCAAAGTTTTAATTTCTATCCTATTTCATACATGAAAAGAAATGAAGGAGTAGCTCATTTAGCACTTGGGTTAGGACGTACAATTGCAAATGGCGAAAAATCATTACGATTCTCTCCAAAATATCCTGGAATACTGCCACAATATTACTCTATCAAAGCAACTATAGAGAGTTCGCAAAATTCTTTTTATGCAATGCGATTAAATGGAAATAATTCTTCATTTTTAAAAAATGAAGATAAAAACCTATCATCCTATAGTTTAAAAATAGCTGAAAAGGATGGATCATTAAAATGGTCTGGCAGTGTTGTCTCTAATGAAGATAATATTATTCGAGATACTTTATCCCAAAGTGGAACTAGAGTAATTACTTTTACCCCGATTTTAAAATGGTCTATGTTCCCACTAGTTGAAGTATTAAATGATCTATTAGAAATGGGGAAAGATTCTCTTGGATGTGAAGTGGAAATAGAGTTTGCTGTCAATATCTTTGAAGATCAAAATAGAAGTCCTGAATTTTCACTCCTGCAGATCAAACCCATGGTTATGGGTGGATCAAGAGAATTAATTAATATGGATGACGAACCATCAAAATCAATATTATGTAATAGTCAAGTAACATTAGGTGATGGCTTTATTGATAATGTTCAACATGTCGTTTTTGTTGATCCAAAGAGATTTAGAGCTGCAAATACTAAAGCGATCGCTAAAGAAATTAATCAGTTTAACAAACTAATGTTAAATAAATCTCCTTATATACTTGTAGGACCAGGTCGTTGGGGATCCGCTGATCCATGGTTAGGAATACCTGTCAACTGGGAACAAATAAGTGGCGCCAGTGCAATTGTTGAAATTGGAATCAAAGATTTTCCAGTTGATCCGTCATTTGGAAGTCACTTTTTTCAAAATATTACAAGTATGAGATTGGGATATTTTACGATTGATAGTAATTCTAAAGATGAATCATTTGATTATAATTGGTTAAAAAAACAAAAATTAATCAAAAATAAAAAGTTTACTATCTGCTATGAATTAGAAAGACCTTTGCGGATAAAAATTGACGGTCAAACAGGAAATGGGATTATATTAAAACCTAAAACAATAGATATAGAGCCGATGGATGAGCAAGAAGCTAGCGGAATATAATTATACAACTCCCTGATCAATCATTGCATCAGCAACTTTAATAAATCCTCCAATATTTGCACCCTTTATATAATTTACATAATCATTACCCTCAGAACCATATTGAGTACATTGACTATGTATATCTTTCATAATTTGATGCAAACGTTGATCAACTTCATCTCTAGCCCAGGATAAACGCATATTATTTTGACTCATTTCCAATCCTGAGACAGCAACACCCCCTGCATTTGCAGCTTTCCCTGGGCCAAATAAAATTTTCTTTTCCATAAAGACATCAATTGCTTCAGGGTCCGTAGGCATATTTGCTCCTTCCGATATACAAATACACCCATTTTTTATTAATGTTTTTGCATCACCAGAATTGATTTCATTTTGAGTTGCACAAGGTAATGCTATATCACAAGGAATAAACCATGGTCTTTTACCATCGTGATAGTCACATTTAAATTCTTTAGCATAATCTTTAATCCTACCTCTCTTAATATTCTTTAAATCCATAATCCATGCTAATTTTTCTTCATCAATTCCTTTTGGATCATGGATTGTTCCATTTGAATCAGACATAGAAACAACTTTTCCACCTAACTTCGTTACTTTCTCAGTTGCATATTGTGCAACATTTCCTGATCCTGAAACAGCAACAGTTTTTCCTTCAAAAGACTCATTTTTACGTTTTAACATTTCATCTGCAAAATAAACAGCCCCATACCCAGTAGCTTCTGGCCTAATTTTACTTCCACCCCAATTCAGACCTTTTCCAGTTAATACACCGCTAAATTCATTTCGTAATCGCTTATATTGACCAAATAAATAACCAATCTCGCGACCGCCTACTCCTATATCTCCAGCAGGTACATCTGTATTTGGACCAATATGACGAAAAAGTTCTGACATAAATGATTGGGTGAAACTCATCACTTCATTATCAGATTTTCCTTTAGGATCAAAATCTGAACCCCCTTTACCGCCACCCATAGGCAATGTGGTTAGACTATTTTTAAATATTTGCTCGAAACCAAGAAATTTTAAAATACTTAGATTAACAGAAGCGTGAAAACGAAGGCCTCCTTTGTACGGACCAATTGCTGAATTGAATTCCACTCTATAACCACGATTGACTTGCGTTTTACCACGATCATCACGCCATGGAACACGAAACATAATTACTCTTTCAGGTTCAATAATCCGATCTAGTATTCCCTCATGAATATATTGTGGATGATCTTGTACGTATTCCCATATAGAAGAAATTACTTCGTGAACAGCTTGATGAAACTCATTCTCACCAGGTGATCTTGAAATAGCCTTTTTCATGAAAGCATCTACAGACTTATACATAATTTATACTCCTAATTTTAATAATAATTAAAAATCTATTAAGTTAGTTGTTCCTCTAACAATGATATCTTTCCATCGGTAGTTACGAAATTCATTTGGATGGGTTGAATGGATTTGCTCAAACATTCCAGTTCCATCTTCTTTATTAATAAAAATAAATAAAAAACCTTTATCTGAATCTTCATACTGCCAAATTTCATAACTTAATCTTTCTTCATTTGCACTATATGACTCAATATCATCTGGTCGACCATATAATATTAGTACGCGTCCTCTATCTGTATTTCTACCCAAAAAGCTTCTAGTTGAAAATTGTTGATCTGCAATGGCTAAATATTTATTTAATCGATTATAAAATTCATTTTGATATGTTTCAGAATCAAGATCACGTTCTTCAAAAAAATTAGTTATTTGCACAATTTTTTCAGCCCTATTAGACTTAATTAAAGTTTGAAGTTCCGATTCTGTCATGAAATATCCAACTATATCTATAAAATCATTTAATTCATCATTTTCCATCGCATCTAAAATTATAGTAAAGTTACTTTTGAAATCAGCAGGTTGTTCTTTTACAACAAAAAACTCTCTATCAATAAAAGTATTTTTTTCAGTTTGATTATCTTGGATATCAAGTCTCAATCTATATCTACCAGCAAGCAGGCCCATAATATTCATACCAAAGGTCTCAACACTAGATTCACCTGGTTTATCTTTTACAAAAGGACCTCGCTGAATTAGCTCCTGTCCTTGTTGATTATAAATCTTATAGTTTAAAGTATAGGTACCATCATCAGTAAAACCATACAATTCACCATATGTATACAACATTGGTCTTCCTAATCCAAAAACACCACTAGGATTTGGGGTAAGTGTAAATCCATTCCTATTTATACTTCCATCATCAAATTCATTTTCCCTTTTTAAAAATGTACATAATAACAAATCACTTGTTGATAAAAAGCTATCATCAATTTTCCTGATAATTACATTTTTTGTTGAGACATATACTTGTTTTGATGATAAATCAGTAATTGTAGTTGTAATAACAACATTACTTCTGGTTAACAAAAATCTTGATTGTTGAACCATGCTTACTTTTCTCTCATTAAGACCAGGTCTATCTACTGATTTTTCAAGTATCCGAAATGCATCTTGAGCAGCAGTTTTTCCATTAATAAATACACGAACATCAACCAATCCCTCAAACTTATATTCATTACCATCATCCACCCACTGAAATAACTTTTTTGGAATCATTAGATTAACGACAACTTCCGTTTTCATTTCATCCCCACGGAATTGATCGATACTCATATCAAATGGTGTAGGTAATAAAGAAATTTGCTGACTAGATAGGCAGTTTAAGAATGTGAAAAATAGTATGTAGAATTTATGCATCGGACAAAGCCGCTTTATCATAAAGAAATTACCGTGAAAATGTTCTCTAAAACAAGTTTAGTGAAAGAATTAGTTATTTATTACTAGCTATCTAAAAACAAAAAAATAGCAGATATCGTAATTTTTGATATTTCTTACTCTTCTGGCCAGAAGTTTAAATTGTGAAACCCATTGCAAAAGTCTAAATAGTAGGCGTTTGAACTATGAAATAACTCAACCCATTCTTTGTAAGTCTCTGCACACATCCAATCTGTTAAAACAATTATATTTAAATCAAAAGATGGATTACTTAAACTTGAATATTCATTAATTACATCTGTTGGAATAGATGGTAATATCATCGTTGAAGTTGAAGAACTGTTATAAATATTCCAAAATGCGTTTATGCTTGTATCTTCTAATGCGACGCTCCACTGATCAAAACTTCCAGAATGACTTATTTCAAAATTATTTAGATCAGAATTTATTAAATCAAAATCTGCATCAATCTTTTCAACGTTAGATGGCAAACTACCCACAGTGGTTTGCCTATAATTCTTTCCGCCAGGTTCACCCCATCCAGATCCTACATATGTATCTATCCTAAAATTTGGAGTAAAATTTAATGAAGGATAATTGACAATGAAGTTACCTTCATCATTCCACATACGATTCAATCCATATCCAGGATGCAATCTTGCAACTCGATTACTACCAACATATGAACCATTATTGTAACCTAGGGCACCAAGATAGTCATTATCCATTCCCGTATTATTATTTATCACATGATGCAAAGATGTTTCAAAAGTAGATAAGTCAATGATATTCTGCGAACCAATCTGCACATTTTCAACGACTAAATGTTCAGCTGTACCATCATCTTTGAAAAGCATAATCAGTACATCCTCATTATCATAATAGTGATTAAGAGCAAATACATCATCTTCACTATTCGTCAAAAGCCTAGAATGATTTCCTTTGGAAGAGACTATAATCCTATAATAAGAGTCTGGTATATTAATAAAGCTATAAGATGACTGACCAATTATCTCATAATCAGGATAAGGGTCATAATAATGAAAATCAGAGCCAATATCAATACCAAGGTTTGTTACAAGTTTTAACTCCGCCTCATCAAGCGTTACGGCTGTAACGCCAATTGTTTTAGGAGCTGTACCAACTGTGTATTTTTTGCTAAATACAAAAGAACCTGAGCCATAGAAGCTAGTATCAGCAATCACTGATCCTAAACTATCTGAAATAAATATAAAAGATTTAACTGAAGGGTCATATTCTTCGTGAAAAGTTGCAGAAAATAAAGTAACTATTGTAGTGGGATCACAACCAGCATCTTTAACTGAATCAAAATATGCAGTATAGAATGCTGTACTGTCTTCGCCCCAACAATTATATTTTAATAATGTATCTGCAGCCATTATTGAGGAATCAAAAAGCATACAATATGTAGTAGAATCAATAGCCATTTGCATACTGAGACCATATGATACTAACTTTGCAAATGGTAAGGCACATGCCATTTGATCACAATTTAAAGAATCAATCACAAAACTTAGATCACCTATTCCTGCAGTATCGCAACTATTACCTACAAAGTCTAGCGCTGCTGTCTTTAACGCTTCGCAATTTACATAAGACATATCATCATTATAGGAATCGGATGTTACCAATACTGCAGTTACATTATCAGCGCAAGCAACATCATCCGTTGCATCATCACACGATACAAAAAGAAAAATAGTTACAATAATACTAACTCTAAAAAAATTCATAAGTAAATCTCCAAAAGATTAATCCCAATGTAAATGTATTTAAATTATTATTTAAAACTTAAAAAATAGATAATACTAAAGATACCCTCGATTTACTTGGTGTATCGAGAGGCTATTATTAACTTCCGAACCTTTAATGGCGGAGTAGCTCAGCTGGTTAGAGCAGTGGAATCATAATCCACGTGTCGGGGGTTCGAGTCCCTCCTCCGCTACAATCCTTTTACAAATGGGTTGACCAGATTACTACGTAGTAATAGATCAAGAAACCCAGACTTAATACAACAAAGATCTTTATTATAAATTTCTTGATCAAACTAAATATACAATACCAGTTATTAAAAAAGCTGCTACCAAAGCTTTAATGACAATTTTTAATGATTGCATTCGTTGAACTTTTAAAGAATCATTTTCTCTCTCTTTTTGATATTTATCTCCCATATTCTTTATTCCCAAATATGCATATACAATACAGGTTCTATCCAACACTTCAAAAAAAGTAACAGTTGCAACTATAGCTGGAAAAAAAACAAGAAAACGCAAATGACTTTGATCAAAGAATACGGTATATATAATCGCGATTATGGTTGCAAATAGGCTTACATATCCTATCATTAAACGCTTACGGACTTCTTTCTGTGCAATATTCGGACAACTATTCATCCTCTTCTCCTTAATAACATCTAAACATTTTTAAAGTTTATACCCAATTACAACGCCAGCTTGTACCCAACCTAAAAAAGGTAACGTATTAAAAAAGATACTTTCAGGCGCTTCTTTATTCTTTTTTCCAAAACTTCCATTTGCTCTTACAAATGGTTTAATTAAAATAGGAACATTTGGTGCATCTATTTCATATCCTGCACCGAAATGTACACCATCATCATTCATTGCTCCAATACCACCAATTAAAGAAAACTTACCAAACAATTTCATATTAACTGTACCATAAATAGTTGATTTTTCATTACCAGATTCAATCCCCAATCCAAGTCCAATAGTAAATCTGCTAAAAGAAAATGTAATCGGGGAAGAAACCATTATACCAAATATTGGCTTATATTTTTCAAGTTCGAATCGATGGCCTGCATAGACTGGTTGATTAATAGACCAACCAACTGTAAATCCGCTAAATTTATCATAAGTTGTAATTACATACTCTAAAGGAATATCACTTTTTTCACTCTCTTCAGAATCTGATGCTTTTTCGTTATTCTTGTCCTTTTTCTGTTCTACATCAGGATCAATAACAGATGATTCATCAATATCCGTTATTATTGAATCTTGTTCTTGCGCATATATACTTACACAAGTAAGTAGAATAGTGAACAAAATAATACTTAAATATTTCAAGCTAGTTATCCTTTGGTCTGTATTGATATTACGACTCCATCTTCCAAATATATATACTGGTATTTTCCTTTATTGTAAACCCATTGCTCTCTTATGAAAAAGGAATATTCTGTTTGATTGACTGTGTCAGGCCGACCAAGAGCTTCTTCTACCATCATATCTGTAAAACCAATCTCAATAATACCATTATGTATCTTATGCCCAAGCTCCTCACCCCATTTATCCAATAAAATTCGTTTACGATACTCTTTTTTCTTCTGAGCATAAGTATAGTCTTCGATGCTTTTTGCTAGATATGTTGATTCATGAATAATCTCTTTTTCTCTTCTTTTAAATCGATCATTTTCATTTTCAAGATTTAATTTAGTTTTTTCCCTAATAATTGCATGTTTTCTTGCTTCTTGGAAATACGGAGGCAAGCCAACTTGATCGTAGAAAGCTGAACTCATATATCCAATCGTATCATTGTACGATATTCGAATGAAATCACGCATATAATACGGATACAATAAAATCTCTGCACCCTGTGGAATCTCTTTTCTTTTCCCTTTTAATGGTTCATCAATCCACATACCAGCAAATGCAGCTCTATTAATACGTTTTACTAGTGATTTCTCCATGAGCAGAAATCGTTCTTCTGCATATTTTGCTTGAAGGTCAGATAATGTTTTTTGGAGACTATCTAACTCTATTGTAGTTATTATAATCTTGTCTTCATATTCGTTTATCAAACGATTTAAGCTATCCAATTTTGATTGAGAATAAAGAAGTGCTATGTGACAAGAAGCTATTAGATAAAATAATTTCATTATTAATGGTAAGAATTTACAAGATTGTAAAAATGCTCCTCCAACTTCATATTAACCTTTGGACAACGATTTATAACAGATTCAGCCCAATCAATATATTCTTTACAACGAGCATCATCCCAATCCGTAGGCTTTTCATCTATTATATCGGTCACATTTGATATTTTATCTGCAATTTTTACTAGAGTAGCTTCCTTTGATAGATTAGGTGCATGATCAATTTGAAATTGTTTTCTTTCAGAATATGATAATTCTTTATTATCTGTTAGCTCCTCAATAATACTCCTTATTTTTGATCCAAATTCCCGATCTATTTCATCTACTGTTGTATCAGTATCTTCAATCGTATCATGTAATAAAGCAGCTGATAATATTTCCTCATCATCTATACCACCAATTTCTGATAATATCATGGCAACTGAAATAGGATGAATAACATATGGCGTCTTGCCATCTTTTCTTTTTTGATCTTGATGCTTTAATGCAGAAAATTTAGTCGCTTTCAGAATCAGGTTCATTTTTCATCTATATTATTAACAAAATATTCCTCAGCAATTGGCCTCCACTCATTACGCAAATTTATCGCCCTTATAACTGCGATTATAGTCAACAACACTAATAGACCTAGTGTAATATAAACACTATAGTTATTTGATCGATCAAAAGTGATGATTAGAAAAAACAATACAAACCATAGAGCTTTATATATAATATTTACTATATAATTAATTTTCATTTACTATGACGAGATATCTGCACTATACGACCAGGGTCTTCTAAAGCCACGTAAATCATACCATTGGGACCAATTTCTACATCACGAACTCTACTCCCTGCTTCAAATATAATTTCATCTTTTACCATATTTAATCCATCCAACTCAACACGGTGCAATCGTTCAAATTTTAGAGATGTTGCTAAAAGATTGTTTTTCCATTCTGGGAATTGGTCTCCATCATAAAATGCTATCCCACAGACAGCAATGGAAGGTGTCCAATGGAAAATCGGTTGATCCATTCCTTCTTTATGAGTAAGTCTCGATATTATTGTACCAGAATAGTTTTTTCCATAAGTAATAACTGGCCATCCGTAATTATGTCCTTTTAAGATAATATTTACTTCATCACCACCACGAGGACCGTGTTCTGCCTCCCATATTTGCCTCGTAAGTGGATGTATAGCCATACCTTGAGCATTTCTATGGCCATAAGACCATATAGATTTAATTGCTCCTTTTGTATAATAAAATGGATTATCTATTGGTATAGTTCCATCATCATAAATCCGATACATTTTACCATTGGGCATATCTAGATTCTGCGCTAAATCTCTATCACCTCTATCGCCTATGGAAAAATAAATAAATCCATCATCGTCGAACACAATTCTAGAACCGTAGTGATGCGTTTTTTTAGTAAAAGATTGTTCTTTAGGCCTAAAAATTACTTCAGAATCAACCAATTGATTATTTACAAGCTTAGCACGGATTAATGATGTATGAAATTTATTATCTGAAATATCGCTATATGTTAAATATATAAAAGAATTATTAATAAAATTAGGATGAACCTCAACATCTAACATGCCACCCTGTCCCTTCGATCGAACGCTAGGAACCTCACCAATTACTTTCACCTTATTAGTTCCATCTTTTGCAACAATCCAGATATCACCTATACGATCAGTTACCAGCATTCTTTTATCAGGCATAAATGCCATTCCCCAGGGGATATCAAATCCATCTATATATGTCTGTACTTGAAATGAAACTTTTTCTGTATTATGAATAGAAGCATCCCAATCTGAATCATCTGCTACAAGTGGAAGTACAATAAATAAACCTATGAATAACAATTTTTGCACGCTTTTCAATGCAATAACTATTGTTTTGTATGCTTCTTAGGATATTCATAATAAATCATATTCCCAGAACCATAATCAATATCTATCCAATTTTGAATATTAAAATCAATTTTTACCACTCCACATGTTACAACATTAAAAATATTTTCGTTAGATAACATATTTGCAAAAGTTGTAAAAGTTGGGTTATGCCCAAACAACATTATTGAATGATATATATTATCTTGATCCTTCACGATATCTAATAATTGATAAGGACCAGCACCATAAATAGTATTATTTACGATGATATCATTTTCAATATATCCAAATGTTTCTGCAAATACCTTAGCAGTAGAAAATGCTCGATTTGCAGGACTGGAAATAAGAATATCAGGAATATCCTTTTTTTTACGAATTAATTGGCCCATGAGAGGTGCTGCTTTTTTACCCCTGCTATTTAATGGGCGTTCTAAATCTGATAAACCAGCATGATCCCAGCTCGATTTTGCGTGTCTAGTAAGTAATAGACTTTTCAATAATAAATTAACCTGGTAATAATTCAGGATTTAATAAGTTATCTTCCATAATCTTTATTTCATCTATTCCTGAAATAACAACTTCATGATCAAACTCAAGGTGCTTTTTAGCGATTTTTCCTTCATAATCCATATTAAATAAAATATTCTTAATACAATTAAGCCGTGCTTTTTTCTTATCATCTGATCGTATAATAGTCCACGGTGTAAGAGAACGATTCGTAGCGTTCAGCATTTCAAACTTGCGTATGGAATATTGATCCCATAATTCCTGTGCTTGTTTATCTACAGGAGACAACTTGTATTGTTTTAATGGATCAGTCTCGCGTGAATTAAATCTATCTTCTTGTTCTTTCTTTGATACAGAAAAATAAAATTTAAATAATTGGATTCCACTTTTAACCAATAACTTTTCAAATTGAGGTGCATATTTTAAAAACCTTTTATGCTGTTCATCTGTACAATAACCCATTACTGGTTCAACCATCGCTCTATTATACCAACTGCGATCAAACAGAACAATTTCACCACCTGCAGGTAAGTGAGTAACATATCGTTGAAAATACCATTGAGTCTTTTCACGATCACTAGGTTTTTCAAGAGCAACAACTCTTGCACCTCGCGGATTCAAATGTTCTGTAATTCTTTTAAGCGTACCACCTTTACCAGCAGCATCACGACCTTCAAAAATTAACGCAATTCTTAAACCTTTATTTTTTACGTGGGTCTGCATTTTGAGCAACTCAATCTGCAGTCTTTCAATTTCTTCATTATATTTCATAAACTCCCCCTTTATAACAAATCATCATTTGTTTTTCATATTGAAATATAAATGAAATTTTGTTGTACACCAATTGAGTAATATTATTTAAAAAATCAAATCTATTATTTCTCTTACACACTATATAATTTTTAACCAATGCATTTACCTATATGGAAACCTTTTGCAAATGAATGGATTACTTTATTTCTATTCTTGATATCAATTTTTCTATTAATTGGTATTAGTGAAGGTGCCCGTTTATATCTTCGTTGGAAACCTGAATCTAGCCGAAAATTAGTGCATGTAATTGTGGGAACACTGGTCTCAGTTTGCCCATTTATTTTTACATCAAAATTTCCTCCTATTACTCTTGCTATTATCTTTATCATTATTAATACAATCGCATTAAATAATAAAATTTTTAAGGGAATGCATTCAACGGATAGAGTAAGCTATGGTACAGTATATTTTCCACTTGCATTCTTAATATTAGCTGCTTTTTGGTGGGAAAAACCAATTACACTAGCATTGTCTATTTTAATAATGACATTTTCTGATACGATTGCAGCAATGGTTGGAGAACGCACCAAACATCCAAGGCAATTTAAATTATGGGTAGATATAAAATCTATTGAGGGTTGCGTAGGTATGTTCTTATCAACTTTTATGATTATCTATGTTGGAACAGACGCTTTTGCATGGCTTTTTGAGGCTGCTTTCTTTATTCCTCTATCAATTTTAATAGGGGTAAGTGGATTTGTTGCTATGCTCGTGACTTTATCAGAGTCAAATAGTTATCGTGGATCTGATAATTTTTCAGTACCTATTATTGCAGCATTAAGCTATGACTTATATCTTATAAATTATACTCACGGAAATCTTCATAGTTTATTAACATGGAGTATACTATCAGGAATTGCTTTCTATATTGTATTTAAGCTTAAATCTTTAAGTAAAAATGGAGTAGTTGCTGCATATATCATGGGTATTATAATCTTTGGCGCTGGAGGATTAAAATGGATTGTCCCAATCGTCACATTCTTTATCCTATCATCAATTATTTCAAAAATATCTACGACGGATGATAATCAATTACATAAAGGTTCAAAACGAGATATTATACAAGTATTAGCAAATGGAGGTATTGCAACGATTATTGCAATTATTAATTTTTATGCACCAAACGAAAATTTTTATATTTTATACCTTGCAGTTATTGCAGCTGCGACTGCCGATACTTGGGCTAGTGAAATTGGTTCATTTAATTCCACTGACCCTTTTCATGTAATTAAATTTGCAAGAGTACCAAAAGGTACTTCCGGAGCCATATCATTTCTTGGTACAATTGGATCAATATTAGGTGCAATTATAATTGGCCTTATTGGATTAATATGGAATGTTTCATTACCATTAATTTGTTTAATAGTAATTACTGGAAGTATTGGTAGCCTTGTGGACTCATTTATTGGAGGATTTATGCAAGCAAACTTTCAATGTATAAAATGCAATAATATTACAGAGAAAAGAACTCACTGTGATACACCATCATCACATATATCAGGTATCTACTATATTGATAATGATATGGTAAATTTTCTTAATACTGTTTCTGCAGTATTTATATTGATTATCCTAAAATAAAAAGGGCCCAATAGGGCCCCTTTCATTTAGTTTTATTACTGGTTTATATTACTTTATGGACTAGAAACCCGACCATTACAATCAGAGCAACAAATATATAAGCAACACCCATATTCCCCTTTTTTATTTCTTCCCATTCATCAATATCAGTTGATAGCCAATCAAATACTTTGAGAGCTAAACCAACGCCAAATGAAAAACCAATTGCAGCAGCCACAGACCAACCGATTGCACGTCCATATTCTGCTAATAAACCAGAAAAGCTAGTAGGATCTAACATAATTCCTCCTTACAATGTTTGAATTGAATCTTTTATTTTCCTCATAAAGTCAGCAGTATCTACTGTTCCATCAGCAAGTTCTTGTACTATAGTAGAGCTTGCTTCAGCTGAAAATATTGTTTTATCTCTTCCAATGGGAACCGTAACAACTACATTAACTTTTTCAGGCACTATTGCTTCATAATTATTTATTGTTTTTTGAAGATGTTTTTGATGAATAATTGCTTGACCTGCTGAGGCAAACCCAATAAGCATTACCATCTCAAAATTATTTCTTCTGCTTTCTAAATTAATAGAAAAATCATTATTCTCAAGATCAAGATCCATATCATCTGCAGCAACTTCCACACGATAGGATTTACATGTTGAGGACACCTTTCGATAAAAAGCATAATTAGCATGCAGAGCCTGTGAGCTAATTATGAAAAATAAAAATAATATAAGTATTCTATTCATTGATTTTATTTATCTTGATAAAATATAATGCAAAGTTTACAGGGATATCTATTCCTAATCAAGGCTTATCAAGGGTTCACCAGCTTTTATCACATTCCTAATAGGTGTACTAGTAAGATTATATGGTATCTGCTCTATAGTGTCTAAATCCCAAATAATTAAATCTGCTTGTTTGCCAACCTCTATGGAACCAATTCTCTCTTGTTCATTTATAGCACATGCACCTGACCATGTTGCTGCTTTTAATGCCTCTTCAATTGATAAACCTAAATAAATACAGGATAAACCAATTATAAAAGGCATTGATTTAATATGACAACTACCAGGGTTAAAATCTGATGCTACAGCAATATGAACACCTCTATCAATTAATTTACGTGCAGGTGCATACTTTTCTTTTCCTAGAAAAAAAGTAGTTCCAGGCAATAATATTGCTATCGTGTCAGAATTAGATAAAAAGTTAATATCTTCATCCGATATTTCCATCAAATGATCAGCTGAAATAGCTTTTACTTCAGATGCCAATTTTGATCCTCCGATATTAGAAAATTCATCAGTATGGATACGTGGAACCAAATTATATTTAATCGCAGTTTTGAGAACCTTACTTGATTGTAAAAGGTCAAAATATCCTACTTCACAAAACACATCACAAAATTTTGCAATACCCTGTTCCGAAACTGCTGGTATCATTTCATTACATAATAAATCGACATAAGCATTTGCATCTCCATTAAATTCATCTGGAACCGAATGAGCACCAAGAAAAGTAGGGAAAATATCAATCTTATGGTTATTATGAACTTGATCTAAAACCCTAAGAGATTTCAACTCAGATTCTGTATCTAAACCATAGCCAGTTTTCGCTTCTATAGTAGTTGTTCCCAAGATTAGAAATTCATCCATTCGATTTATAACAATATCTAATAATTCTGTTTCATTTATTTCTCTAACTCCAATAATACTAGAATTTATACCACCTCCATTTGCAGATATTTCTTCATAACTTTTTCCAGATATCCTTTGAGTAAATTCTTTTTCTCTACCATTTTTAAAAACAGGGTGCGTATGAGCGTCTACAAAGCCTGGTGTAACAAGTTTCTGATTGCAATCAATTGTATGCTCACCTTTATTGTCGTTTTTTCCGATATCAATAACTATTCCATTTTCAATATCAATAGTACAATTTTTTAAACTATCAAATGAACCTGTCTCTGAGTTATAAGTAGATAAAATACCTATATTCTTTAACTGAAGCATTTAATTATTTTCTCTCATCGGTATTTTTATATTCCAATTGTCAGCATGATCTATAGCATTTTCATATCCCGCGTCAGCATGACGCATTATTCCTATTCCTGGATCATTACTTAAGACACGTTTAAGTCTTTTTTCCATTTCTTTACTCCCATCGGCACAAATCACTTGTCCAGAATGAATAGATAACCCCATACCTACTCCACCCCCATGATGTATGGAGACCCAAGTAGCTCCACTTGCAGTATTCATAAGTGCATTTAATAATGGCCAATCTGCTACTGCATCAGATCCATCTAACATATTTTCAGTTTCTCGATAAGGAGAGGATACAGATCCTGTATCAAGATGATCTCTTCCAATTACTATTGGGGCTAGAAGTTCACCATTAGCAACCATATTATTTAATTCTACACCAAATTTTGATCTTTGTTCATAATTTAACCAGCAAATTCTAGCTGGTAAACCTTGGAATTTTACTTTTTCCCTAGCAAGGTTAATCCAGCGTGTTAATGTTTTGTCTTTTGGAAACATTTCAATAATCTTATCATCTGTCTTAAAAATATCCTCTTCTTTTCCAGATAATGCAACCCATCTAAATGGCCCCCTTCCCTCACAAAATAAAGGTCTTATATATGCAGGTACAAAACCTGGAAAGTCAAAGGCGTTCTGAATTCCCGATTTTTCTGCTTGTCCTCTAAGATTATTCCCATAATCAAAACATATAGAACCTTTATCCTTTAAGGCTAATATACCTTCACAATGCTCTCCCATTGCACGAAAACTCTCACTAATATATTTATCAGGGTTTTTCCTTCTTAAATCCAATGCTTCTTTAAAGGTATATCCATTTGGGACATATCCATCTAATTCATCATGCGCAGATGTTTGATCAGTAACTAAATCAGGGACAATATCCATTTCGGCTAATTTTGGTATTATATCGGCAGCATTCCCTAATAATCCAACAGATAATGGTTCTTTATCTTTTATAGCTTTTTTAACTATATTTATCGCCTCATTTAATGAACCTGTAGAATATTGAATGTAGTTTGTATCTAGCCGCCTTTGAATTCGAGCAGGATCCACTTCAATAATTAGAGCAATACCATTATTCATTGTAATAGATAGAGGTTGAGCTCCTCCCATACCGCCTAATCCAGCGGATACTACAAGCTTACCAGATAAATCGCTGTCAAAATGTTGTTTTGCGGCTGCAGCAAATGTCTCATATGTTCCTTGCAAGATTCCTTGAGTACCAATATATATCCAAGAACCAGCTGTCATTTGACCATACATGATCAAACCATTTTTATCTAGCTCATTAAAATGCTCCCAGTTTGCCCAATGAGGAACTATGTTTGAATTAGCAATTAAAACACGAGGTGAAGATTTATGTGTCTTCACTATACCAACTGGTTTACCAGATTGAACTAAAAGAGTTTCATCTTCATTCAGCTGTTCTAATGATTTAATTATCATATTGTAACAATCCCAATTCCTTGCTGCTTTTCCTTTCCCTCCATAAACCACTAAATTTTCAGGGTCCTCTGCTACATCAGGATGTAGATTGTTTTGAATCATTCTGTAAGGGGCTTCAATCTGCCAATTCTTACAAGTCAGTTGATTCCCAATAGGTGGTTTTATACTAATTTTCATTTATTTAATTAAGTAAAGATGAATAGTCAGAATTGTTTTTCATATGATTATAAGAGAAAACAGAAATACCTACAAATTTTTCTTGAATAGAATATTTTATCTTTTTTGCAACCTCATTTGAACTTTGATTGTAAAGGGCAATTCCCATAATTATTTTGTCACGATATTTCTTTGGAAAATTATCATTAATAATGCTGATGTTTTGTGAAAAATCCCTCATGCTAGGTGAATAATTCATAGGAACTACCCAATCAACATATCCAGCAGCTAACCATACATCCCATTCTTGTAGGAATCGTTCTCTTGCAACATAAAGATTAGGCTTTACCGCAGCAGACAAAACAATATTTGGACGGATATCCTTTATAATTTCTTTTATATCCTTTACCAAATTTGTAATAGATTTTCGTTTAGCATTATTCCACTGTTTCATATTTCCTATTAATCTTTGACTTGCAATATTGCTTCTTTCCATCTCTAAGAACCAAGGATTTGGGTCTCGTCCTACATTCTTTATAAATTTAGCTATTGCATAAGGATTTCTTCCATAGTCAACATCTTGATAACGTATGTAATCTAAGTGCAAACCATCTATTTCATAATTATCTATTATCTCTTTAAAAACAGAAACTAAATAATTATTTACCTCTGGATGATTAGGAGCCAGAAATACACCTTCACCCTCATTTCTTGTTGAAATTTTATATAGCTGTTTATTTATATCTACAGGCCATTCTTCAGTTGTATCAATCCAATCTTCATTTTTATAAATTATATGTTTTTTATCTTCAGGCATAACATTACTAGACCAAACAAGGTACACGTTCACCCAAGCATGCACCTTAATCCCTTTACCTTTTATATTTTGAAGTAAATATGACAATGGATCAAATTTTTCACTGGATAGTAATTGGCTTCTTGGAATCATTTGAGATTTATATAATGCATCTCCGCGACCTCTAACCTGTACAAATAGATCGTTTATGTTTCTTTCAGATGCAAAATTTATTAGTTCATCAATTGACTTCTTTGTCTGCAAAGCATCTCTTACAACCCATAAACATTGATAATTGAAATTGTAATCATTATTAATATCTTTACTAAGTGCAATATTAAAATTTAATATAAAAAGAAGGGCAACCTGAAAGATTGCCCTTATTGAAATTAACGAACTAGAAAAATTCACTATTAAGTGTGGATTATATTCATTCCGAATCTTTTTCCTCACCAGAAGTAACAAGCTCAGAATCCATTGCACCTTCCATATCAACAAATTCAATAAGCGCAACTGATGCTCTATCATTATCTCGGAACCCTAGTTTAACAATACGAGTATACCCACCATTTCTATTTTTGTATACTGGAGCTACGTCATTTAATAAAATACCTAGAATATTTTTGTGACGAATTTTTCTAGCTATCATTCTTATTGAAGTAAGATCACCTTTTTTCGCTTTAGTAACAAGAGGTTCGATATATCTACGTAACTCTTTAGCTCTAGACTCAGTAGTTTTAATACGCTTATGCAGTATTAAATTTTCAGCCAAATTAGACAGCAATGCTCTCCTATGGCTTGGATTAACACCTAGTTTTCTACCTTTTCTTCGATGTCTCACTATTTTATACTTCTTCTTTTAAGTATTTATCTACTTCTATACCAAAGCTAAGACCCATTTGATCAAGTTTCTCAACAAGTTCAGTTAATGACTTTCTACCAAAATTCTTATATTTAAGCATTTGGTTCTCTTCTTTACTAACTAATTCATAAATGAATTTTATACCTGCGGCTTGAAGACAATTATGACTACGAACTGAAAGCTCCATCTCATCTATAGTTAGATTCAATAACTTGCGTATCTCTAACACTTCTTCACTTACTGGCTCTGATATTTCAAGAACTTCAGGCTTACTAATTGATTCAACTATACGTAATTGATCCATTAGCACAGTGGCTGAATAACTTACAGCATCTTGAGGCGCAGTGGATCCATCAGTTGTAACTTCCAAAGATAACAGCTCAATTGGTTCTTTAGCTCCTGGGACCGGTGTAACATTAAATACTACTTTACTAACAGGGTTAAAAATACTATCAATTGCAATAGTGCCTAATGGAGCATTTGGAAGCTCATTTTCTTCGGAAGGCGTATAACCTTTACCAATACCAATTTTAATTTCTGCATCTAACTTTACACCTTCGTTTAATTCAGTGATATAATGTTTCTTATTCAGAACCTTTAATTCTGAAGTAGCCTTCTGAATATCAGCTGCAGTAAATTTGCAAGGACCCTCTAATTTAATATTTATTTTTTCAGGATCGTTATCATCTAGTTTAAATCGAACTCCTTTAAGGTTCTGAATTATATCTGAAACATCTTCGTGAATCCCTTCAATTGAAGAAAATTCATGCAACACTCCATCAATCCTAATATTTGTAATGGCGGCGCCTGGTATGCAAGTTAAGAGAACACGCCTTAAAGCATTACCAATAGTAATTCCATAACCTCTTTCTAATGGTTGCACAATAAACTTACCAAAAGTATCTGATAAACTTTTTTCTTCAGCTTTAATTTTAATTTCAAGTTTTTTTGACATTATCTATTACCCTTTTATTTATTACTTTGAATATAGCTCAACAATTAACTGTTCATTGACTATAATACCCATATCTTCTCGTTTTGGTACTTCAGTGAAAGTACCAGTTAACTTTGCTTTATCAAGCTCTAGCCAAGGTAAATCTAAATCACCTTTTACTAACCGCACAGAATCCAATATTACATCTAATTTCTTACTCTTATCACGGACTTTAATCTGATCACCAGACTTAACAAGATAGCTTGGAATATTTACTTTTTTATCATTAACTAAAAAATGTGCATGATTTACAAGTTGCCTAGCCTGAGGACGTGATGAAGCAAAACTCAATCTATAAACAACATTATCAAGCCTTCTTTCAAGCAACTCCATAAGATTTGTTCCCGTTTCACCTTTCATTTGATCAGCCTTAGCAAAATATGATCTAAATTGTTTTTCTAACAGGCCATACATAAACTTAATTTTTTGCTTCTCGAGTAATTGCGTACCATAATTCGATAAGCGCCTACGTCTAGCCTGACCATGCTGACCAGGGGCATAAGGTTTGCGATTTAATAAACGATCATATTTATTGTTTCCAAAAATATTTTCACCAAATTTTCGAACTATCTTTCCTCTTGGTGTATTTAATTTTGCCATAATATTCCTCTTAACTAGACCCTTCTTCTTTTTGGTGGCCTACAACCATTATGCGGTAATGGTGTAACATCTTTTATAGACATTACATTTAATCCAGCTGAAGCCAATGATCTTACCGCAGATTCCCTACCAGACCCTGGTCCTTTAACTCTCACATCTACAGATAGGAGGCCCAAGGAAATTACTTCTTTGGCAACCTTTTCAGCCGCAACAGTAGCTGCATAAGAAGTATTTTTACGTGAACCTTTAAACCCTGACGTTCCAGCTGTAGACCAAGCAATTACATTTCCAAATTTATCTGCAATTGATATATGAGTATTATTGAAAGTAGCCTTTATACTAGCAATTCCTCTAGTATCAGCAACCTTCTTCTTCTTTGATTTCTTCTTTTGTGGTGGTTTAGCCAATTAATATAACCTTTCTATTTCTTTTCTAACGCTTTTTTACCCATTCCGACAGTTTTCTTACGACCTTTTCTTGTTCGGGCATTTGTTTTTGTTCGTTGACCATTTACAGGTAGTCCTCTTCTATGACGCATCCCTTTATAGCTCCCAATATCTCGTAAACGCTTAATATTCATAGCAACTTCTGATCTATGTTCACCTTCAATAGCTAATTCCATTTTTGTAATAACATCACGAATAGTTACTACTTGCTTTTCAGTTAGATCTTTAACTCGTTTGTTGTGATTTATTTTAGCTTTATCGCATATTTCTTTCGCGGTAGTAAGACCAATTCCATATATATAACTTAATGAATAAGGAACTTTCTTATCTCTTGGAATATCTACACCTGCTATTCTTGCCATAATTTTTACCCTATCCCTGTCTTTGCTTATGCTTAGGGTTCTCACAAATTACTTGTACAACACCCTTTCGTTTAATAATCTTACATTTAGGACACATTTTTTTTACAGAAGGTCTAACTTTCATAACTACTTTTGCCTATAAATAATTCTTCCACGTTTTAAATCATAAGGAGATATTTCTAATGTTACAATATCACCAGGTAAAATTTTAATATAATGCATTCTCATCTTGCCTGAAACATGAGCTAAAACTTCATGCATTTCACCACCAATTTCAACCTCAACTCTAAACATTGCACTTGGAAGCGTTTCCGTTATAACCCCATCAATTGTTATAGGTTTTTCTTTAGCCATTCAACTTACTCCCTGAAAGAACTTCAGGACCATCACCCCGAATTACAATTGTATGTTCGAAATGAGCAGAATTATAACCATCCTTGGTTTTTACTGTCCAACCATCATCTAATGTATAAACCTCTCTACTACCTCTATTGATCATTGGCTCTATCGCAAGACACATACCTTTTTTCAATAGAATACCCATACCGGGATCTCCATAATTTGGAATTTGAGGATCTTCATGGAGATTTGTTCCAATTCCATGTCCAACTAACTCCCTCACGATTGAATAACCTTTAGGCTCAACAAATGACTGAATTGCATGTCCAATATCCGATACATAGTTTCCAGGCACAGCTTTTTTAATTCCATGATATAAAGCTTCTTGAGTTGTTTCTATTAATTCTTTATCTTCATTGCTTATACTCCCAACAGCAAAAGTTCTCGCTGAATCTCCATAATAACCATTTTTAACAGCTCCACAGTCAATCCCAACTATCTGACCATCTTTAAGCATATTATCTGAAGGTATCCCATGCACTACTTCATCATTAACAGAAATGCATAATGTAGCAGGAAAACCCATATAACCTTTAAATGCAGGTATAGCATCTTGAGCGCGAATAAATTTTTCGGCTAAAACATCTAACTCCAATAATGAAGTACCCGACTTCACTTTCTCTGAAAGCATATCTAATGTATCGGCTACAATCTGAGCGCTTTTAGCAATAAGATCAATTTCTCTTTCTGTTCTTACTCTAACCATTAAATCCGTTTTCTACCTCTAATTTTACCTTTTGACAAAAAACCGTCATAGTGACGCATTAGAAGATGAGATTCAATTTGTTGTAATGTATCCAGGGCAACACCAACAATTATCAAGAGACTAGTACCTCCAAAAAAAGAGGCTAAATCATAACCAACATTCATAACATTCATTAAAACAAATGGGAAAACAGCGACTCCAGCAAGAAAAATTGAACCTGGAAGAGTAACACGAGTTAAAATATTATCAATATATTCAGCTGTTTTCTTTCCAGGCCTTACACCTGGTATAAATCCACCATGCTGTTTCATATTAGAAGCAACTTGAACAGGATCAAAAGCTATAGCAGTATAAAAATACGTGAAAAATATTATCATCAAACCAAAAACCGTCCAATAGAATGGATGATCAAATGAAAACCATCTAGTCACACCAAGCATAAATTCGCTTTCAGGAAAAAACATAGCAACTGTACTAGGTATAAACATTACAGATTGAGCAAAAATTATAGGCATAACACCAGCTGTATTAACCCGCAGTGGAATATGTGTAGCCTGGCCACCGTATATTTTGCGACCGACAACTCTTTTTGCATATTGTACTGGAATCTTTCTTGTTCCTTGAGTTAATCTTACTACAAATGCAATAATAATAAACATTATACCAAGTAAGATCACTTCTGTTAGAATACCTCTTAAGCCTGCTTGTACCTGAGTAATCTCTCCAAGAATAACAGAGGGGAGAACAGAAACTATACCTACCATAATAATTAATGATATTCCGTTACCAATGCCACGTTCAGTAATTCGTTCACCTAACCACATAAGCAACATGGTACCTGTAACAATACTAACTATTGCAACAAATGTAAATCCAATGCCAGGATTAGTAACTACCGCAACACCATTACTAGAAGTCATAGATCCTAGAAATATTGTTATACTATAAGCTTGAAGAATAGATACAGCGACTGTGCCGTATCTTGTTAATTGGGTTAATTTTTTTCTTCCCTCTTCACCCTCTTTCTGTAATCGTTGAAAATAGGGAACAACACTACCCATTAATTGGAAAATAATTGAAGTTGTTATATATGGCATTATTCCAAGTGCAAATAATGTTGCCTTTTGAAAGGCACCACCAGCGAACATATTAAAAAGACCTAATAATGTATTTTGACTTTGCATAGCACGAAATGCATCCATTAAAGCTTCACTATTGATCCCAGGGATAGGTATATGCGCTCCCATTCGAACCACAACTAGAACTCCAAAAGTAAATAATATCCTCCCTCGAAGCTCAGGTATGTTGAACATATTTCTGATTTTCTCAATCATTGTGTTTCAACTGTTCCCCCAGCTTTCTCAATCTTTAAGACAGCTGATTTACTAAAACTAGTGGCTTTAATTTTAATTGCCTTTTTCAATTCACCATCACCCAAAACTTTAACAGGCTGCAAGGAGGAAGATATTAAGCCATTATCAAAAAGTATTTTTGAATCAACTTCATCTGTATTAAGGATATCAATATCTCCAAGGTTAACAATTTGATATTGTTTCCTAAATAAATAATTAGAGAAGCCCCTCTTAGGGAGACGTCTATGTAACGGCATTTGACCACCCTCAAACCAAGGTCTATGTTTACTTCCACTTCTAGAATGATATCCTTTTTCGCCTCTTCCTGCAGTTCTCCCAAGACCAGATCCGTGTCCTCTGCCAACACGTTTTCTATTAGATGTCGCTCCTTTAGCTGGTTTCAAGAGACTAAGTTTCATTATAATTCTTCCACATTTATTAAAAATTCTATTTTCTTTACCATACCCCTTGTCGCAGGGTTATCAGGCATTATAACTGATTGATTTAATTTTCTCAAACCCATAGCATCCAAAGTAGCCTTAGCTTTCTTTTTATAACCAATTCTACTTTTAACCTGTGTAATTCTAAGTTCTTTGTTTTTTGATTTAGCCATATCTAACCAAATAATTCCTTGATTGTCATTCCACGCTTATTTGCTACCATAACTGCATCCTGCAAATTCTCCAAAGCATTAATAGTTGCTCGCACTATATTCAACGGATTTGTTGAACCATATCTTTTTGATAAGATATTATTTATGCCTACTTGTTCCATTACTGCTCTAACAGGCCCTCCAGCAATAATACCTGTACCCTGTGATGCTGGCTTTAGTAAAACCCTACTTGATCCATACTTTCCAACAATTTTATGGGGAATAGTTCCATTAATTATCTTAGCTTTAAATATATTGTGCTTCGCGTTATCTTTGGCTTTAGCTATACTAGATATAACCTCATTAGCTTTACCTAGACCAGCACCGATATGGCCACTTCCATCCCCAATAACAACTAAGGTTGAAAAACTAAATCTTTTGCCCCTAGATGTTACTTTAGCAACACGATTAATTCTAACTACTGATTCTTCTTTTAAATCTAATTCTGCTGGATTAATTATAGACAATTTTTATCCTCTCAATTAAAATTTTAAACCTGATTTTCGAGCAGCATCTGCCATTGCTTTAACTCTACCTGTATATGGGTAACCATTACGATCGAACCACACCTCTTTAATTTTATTCTTTTTTGCTTTCTCACCAATCTTTTTTCCTACAATCTTACTTTGTTCAACCTTCCCTTTAACCTTAGCAATATCAGATTTTATACTTTTGTCTAACGAAGAGACTGAAACTAAAGTTGCACTTTTTAAGTCATCAATAATTTGTGCTTGAATATTATTTAGGCTCCTACTTACAACAAGCCTTAGTCGATTAGATATATTGTCTTGTGTGCGCTTACTACGATTTCGTCTACGCTCATTTCTTGCATTATCCTTTGTTAACTTGCTCAACCTTCACCTCCGCCAACAGTTTTACCTTGTTTAGACCTAACATACTCACCCTTATAGCGAATCCCTTTTCCCTTAAATGGCTCAGGTTTTCTAAATGATCTAATTTTAGCTGAAACCTCTCCTACCAATTGCTTATTTATCCCTGAAACTTTTATTTCAGTACGATTATTTGCTTCTATAATAATGCCTTCAGGTGGGTCAAAATGAATTTCATGGGAATAGCCTAAAGTAAGGATTAGTCTTTTACCCTGCATATTGGCCTGGTAACCAACACCTTGAATCTCTAATTCTTTATAAAAACCTTCTGATACACCAGTTACACAATTCATTAATATCATTCTGGTGGTTCCATGCAAAGATCTATGATCTCTATTATCAGAGGATCTAGATACAACCAATACATTGTCTTTAAGATCTAAATTCATATCTTTATGAATATTAATATCTAAAGACCCTTTAGGACCTTTTACTAATACCGATAAATCATTAATAGTTACATTAACTCCATCAGGTATTAAAATCGGCTGTTTTCCTATTCTCGACATCACTTTTACCAAATATTACATAAAATCTCGCCGCCAACGCCCAATTTTTTTGCTACCTTATTAGACAATACTCCTTTTGAAGTAGATAAGATAGAAACACCAAGCCCATCGAGAACTTTTGGTATTTTTGAACAAGCAACATATACTCTATATCCAGGTTTGCTAACTCTATTAATTTCAGTAATTACTGATTTACCTTTATAATCATATTTCAGAAATATTCTAATAAATTCATTCATACCATCTTTAACATAAATAAAATCATCAATATATTTTTCTTCTTTAAGTATAAAAACAATACGCTTCTTCATTTTTGATGAAGGTATATCAACCCAACGTTTATTCACAGCTAACCCATTTCGGATTCTTGTAAGTAAATCAGCTGTAGGATCTGTCATTGTCATAAATTATATCTCCTCTACCAACTAGCCTTAGTAACTCCAGGTATTTCACCTTTAAGAGCCATCTCTCTAAAACAAATTCTACATAAACCAAATTTTCTCATATAAGCTGATGGACGACCACAATTAAAACACCTATTGTATCTCCTTGTAGAAAATTTTGGTTTTTGTTTTGCTTTATGTATTAATGATTTTTTTGCCATCAATCAACCTCAGACATTTCTTCCTTAACTGGTTTTTCTCTTAGTGGAAATCCAAATTCTTTGAGTAGCCAATAAGCCTCACTATCTGATTTTGCAGTAGTAACAATACTTATATCCATCCCTCTAACGCTATCTATTTTATCATAGTTTATTTCTGTAAAAATAATCTGCTCTGTTACTCCAAAGTTATAATTTCCTCTTTTATCAAATGATTTAAAAGAAAGCCCTCTAAAATCTCTCGTTCTCGGCATAGCAACAGTAATTAAACGTTCAAGAAATTCATACATTCTATTTCCTCTAATAGTAACTTTACATCCGACAGGAAACCCTCTTCTAATTTTAAAGTTTGATATATCTTTTTTTGATAAGGTTATTATAGGCTTTTGACCAGAAATTAAAGATAATTCTTCAACAGCGCTTTCCAAAGCTTTCGGATTTACTTTTGCATCACCGACTCCCATATTAATTGATATAGTTGTTAATTTAGGTACTTGCATAGGGTTTGTATAATTAAATCTCTCAATTAATTTTGGTATAATACTTTCTAAATAATACTTCCGAAGATTTGGTACATAATTGACAACTTTAGTTTTTGTAGACTTCTTGCTGCTCTTAGGACTCTTTTTAGATACTGACTTTTTTTCAGAAGCCATAATTATACCTCAATTTCCTGACCTGTTTTCAAAGATATCCGAACTTTTGATCCATCACCTAGAATTTTATACCCTATTCGGGTAACTTCACCTTTTTGAACAAGCATGAGGTTCGATAGATTTATCGGTGCTTCTTTTTCAGAAAAACCACCGCTAGGGTTTTCTTGTGTTGGGCGAACTGAATGTTTAACCATATTTACCCCTTCAACAATTGCCCTGTTTTCCTTAGGAAAAATAAATAATAATTTACCTTCAGATCCTTTATGATTACCCTTAATCACCCTTACCAGCATTCCTTTACGTAGATGCATCACATTACCTCAGGAGCCATTGATACAATTTTCATATAACCACTATCACGCAATTCTCTGGCAACAGGCCCAAATATACGTGTTCCTCTTGGCTCACCAGCTTCTGTAAGAAGAACAGCTGCATTATCATCAAATCGAATATATGACCCATCACTCCTTCTAACTTCTTTTCTTGTTCTAACTACTACAGCTCTTGTAACATCACCTTTTTTAACTGATCCACCAGGGATGGCGCTTTTAACAGATACCACTATTAAATCACCTAAAGATGCATACCTTCTTTTAGACCCGCCTAATATTTTGAAGCACAATATCTCTTTTGCTCCAGAATTGTCGGCTACTTTCAATCTTGTTTCTTGTTGAATCATACTATTGTATAAATAATTATTACCTTATTACCTTACTAACTAACCATCTTTTATTCTTACTCATCGGCGGAATTAATCTGATTTCTACTATATTACCAATATTTGCTTCAACAGATCCTATATGAGCCATATATTTTTTAGATCGGTTTACATATTTTCCATAAACAGGATGCGGAATCTTTTTAGTAACATTAACCACTACTGTTTTTTGCATTTTTTCACTTACTACTTCACCAACTAGTTTTTGTCTTTTTCTTATTTCAGTCATTATTATTCTTTCGTCTTTTTATCATTGCGAATACCTAAATCATACTCCCTAAGAACTGTCTTTAATTGAGCTACTTCTTTTTTTACGTTTCTTAGCTGTGAAGGATCTTCAAGCTGTTGAAGTGCTTTTTGAAAACGAAAATTTTGCAATGAATCTAAATTATCCTTTAACTTAACTTTCAACTCTGAAACAGTCATATCATTTAATTCATTTTTTTTCATAATTATTTAGCTCTCTCTTCTAATAGCAAACTTTGTTTTAACAGGTAGTTTATGACTTGCTCTACGGAATCCTTCTTCAGCTTCTTCTTTACTCACTCCTTCAACTTCAAATAACACCCTACCTGGTTTAACTACAGCAACCCAATATTCTGGGGTACCTTTCCCTTTACCCATACGAGTTTCAGCAGGTTTTTTTGTAATTGGCTTATCTGGAAATATTCTTATCCACATCTTTCCAGTTTTACGCACTACTCTAGATATTGTTATTCGTGCAGCTTCAATCTGCCTGGAGGTTATCCACCCAGGAGTTACCGCTTTCAATCCATAACTTCCAAAAGTAACATGGCTTCCACGACTAGCCACTCCTCGCCTATTACCTCTATGGTGACGACGATATTTTACTTTTTTTGGCTCAAGCATTTTTATTTGCTCCCATGCATATCCATACTTTTATACCAATAATCCCATATGAAGTCTGAGCCTCAGTTAAAGCATAATCTATATCTGCCCTTAGAGTGTGTAATGGAATTCTTCCTTCAGCAAATTTTTCACTTCTTGCAATTTCCGACCCACCTAAGCGACCAGCTACATTCACTCTTATCCCTTGGGCACCCATTCTCATGGTAGCCTGAATTGCTTTGTTTACAACCCTTCTATACGATATCTTTTTAACTAGTTGGTGCGCTATATTTGCCCCAACCAAAGCAGCATCTAATTCTGGTCTTTTTATTTCCGATATATTCACTTGTACGTCTTTACTTGTTAATTGCCCAACCTCTGCTTTTAAACGAGTCACTTCTTCTCCACCTTTTCCAATAACAATACCTGGTCGTGCAGTAAAAATCGTCACAGTTACAACTTTTGATGTTCTACTTATTTCTACTCTAGAAACTCCAGCATTTGGCAATCTATGTTTTAAATATTTTCTTATTTTAACGTCTTCTTTAAGCTCTGAAGGAAAATCTTTTTCTGCAAACCAATTAGATCTCCAGTTTTTATTAACTGATAACCTAAATCCTATCGGATGTGTTTTTTGACCCAAAATTTTACCTCCTACGAATCATCGCTAATTACAATTGTTAAATGACTAGTAGGTTTATTTAACTTTGATATCCTACCCATAGAAGCTGCTCTAAATCTCTTTAAATGAGGACCGCCATTTGCAAAAGCTTCCTTAATAGTAAATGAATCGGGGTCTACATTCACAGATTCGTTTGACTGCATTAAATTTGCAACAGCCGACCTAACGGTCTTTTCTGTCACATAAGAAGCTTTTAATGGAGAAAAATGAAGATAGTCTAAAGCGAACCCGACTTTCTTACCTCTTATTTTATCAAGAACGATCCTAACTTTCTTAGGTGACTGCTTTATATATTTACTAATTGATTTTGCTTCCATGATTAGCTCTTTCTATCACCCGAATGCATTCTAAAAGTACGAGTTGGCGCAAACTCACCTAACTTATGACCAACCATGTTTTCTGAAACAAAAACTGGTATAAATTTATTTCCATTATGCACAGCTACAGTGTGCCCTACAAAATTTGGAGTTATTATTGATCTTCGAGACCATGTCTTTAGGATTTTCTTTTTTTTAGATCCGCTCATACTTACAAGTTTATTTTCAAGTTTTTCATCAACATAGGGACCTTTTTTTAACGACCGAGACATTATTTCCTCCTCTTAACAATAAGAGCATTGGACTTTTTATTTTTTTTACGAGTCTTATAGCCTTTAGTAGGCTTCCCCCAAGGAGTACAAGGATGTCTTCCACCTGAGGATTTACCTTCACCTCCACCCATGGGATGATCAACAGGATTCATAGCAACGCCACGCACTTTTGGTCTACGACCAAGCCATCTGCTCCTACCTGCTTTCCCACTTACAATTTGTTCATGAGATTTATTTCCAACTTCCCCTACAACAGCATAGCAGTTGGAATTAATTAATCTTACTTCACCAGATGGTAGCTTAATAGATGTAAAACCACCGTCGTCATGTGACATAATTTGCGCACCTGTTCCAGCGGACCTAACTAACTGAGCGCCCTTACCAGGATGCATTTCAACATTATGAACAATTAATCCAGTAGGAATATTTTTTAGGCATAATGCATTTCCAATTTTTAATTCAGCAGATGAAGATGAAACTAATTGATCTCCAATTTTTAAACCAAAAGGAGCTAGAATATATCTTTTTTCACCATCAGCGTAATGAAGCAAAGCAATATTAGCTGATCTATTTGGATCGTATTCTATTGTAGCTACTTTTGCTATAATATCCATTTTGTCACGCTTAAAATCAATAATTCTATACCTTCTCCTATGGCCACCACCCCGATGTCGCACAGTGATTCTTCCATTATTATTTCTACCGCCAGATTTTCTCAACGCTGTAGTAAGTTTCTTCTCGGGTTGGTCTGTTGTTATATGTTCAAAATCAGATCGTGTAGAAAATCGATTTCCAGGTGTTGTAGGTTTTATTATTCTAATACCCATATGCCTCTATCCTATTTCACCTTTCATTAAATCTATGTTAAAACCTTCTTTAAGTGTAACTATTGCCTTTTTCCAATCAGACCTCTTACCAGAGGTTCTAATCGTGCGTCCACCACTTTTCATTGTCATATCTTTAGTTTTTCCTAATCGATTCATTGTGGCAACCTTTTGGACTTCAACATCAAACCTATCCTCAACCGCTTTTTTAATATCAATTTTATTTGATTTTTGACTAACCTGAAATGCGTACTTTCTTTGAATATCTTCTAATTGTGTCATTTTTTCAGTAAATAAAGGTCTAATTATAATATCATTATGTTTCATTATTTAACCGCTAACCCGTCATTTAGTAATTCAAGCCCCTTCTTATCTATCAAAATATAATCAGAATCAATAAGATCATAAGTACTTGCGCTTATAGCTTTTAATAGAGCTATGTTCGGAATATTTCTTAATGATAAAAACAAGTTCTCATCTATCTCTGATGATAAAAAGAGTATTTTTCCATCAATCTTTAATTTTTGTAATAATTGACATATTTTTTTTGTTTTTATTTTTTTTATATCAAAATCATTGATTACAAGCAGCTTTTCATCTTTAATCTTTTGAGATAAAACTGACTTACGAGCCAACCTTTTAATCTTTTTTGGTAAATTATATTCATATTTATGCGGCTCTGGACCAAATACAGTTCCACCACCACGCCATATTGGGGAACTATTAGTACCTGCACGCGCTACACCTCTACCTTTTTGTTTCCAAGGCTTCTTTCCTCCACCACGAACCATACCTCTTGATTTAGTTGAATGTGTACCTTGTCGACTATTAGCCATTTCTGATAACACCGCCCTATGTACAGCATCTTTATTTGGAGTTAAACCAAAAATAGAATCATCAACATTAATTTTTGATAATTTTTTACCCTGTTTATTTAAAACTTGCAATTCCATATTATTTATTCACAATCACCATACCATTATTTGAACCAGGAACAGCTCCTTTTACAAAAATATAATTATTCTCTAAATCTATTTTAACCACTTTTAAATTCTCTACTGTTTTCTTTTTATTGCCATATTGTCCAGCCATTTTCATGCCTTTAAAGACTCTTGAAGGGTCAGAGGCCTGACCAATAGATCCTGCAGAACGCGGATGCTCTCTTTGACCATGTGTTTTAGGACCTCCACCAAATCCATATCTTTTCATAACCCCTGAAAATCCTCGCCCCTTAGATGTTCCAGTAACCTTAACTAAATCACCTTCTTTAAATATGGAAGAATTAAAAACTTGACCCAATTTATAATCGAATCCATGAACAGTATCAAACTCAACTAGAAATCTTGTTGGATCTACACCAGCTTTCTTAAAGTGACCCTTTAATGGCTTATTAGTATTCTTCTCTTTTTTATCTCCATAAGCAATTTGTACCGCATCGTATCCATCATTATCTAAAGTTTTTACCTGAGTAACGCTACAAGGACCTGCCTGAAGAATAGTAACAGGAACTGCAGATCCGTTTTCATCAAATACTTGGGACATACCCATTTTTTTTGCTATTAACCCTCTCATAATAACTAAACCTTAATCTCTATATCAACTCCAGCAGGCAAGTCTAGTTTCATTAATGATTCTACTGTTTTAGGAGTAGAATTAATAATATCTACAATCCGTTTATGAATATGTGTCTGAAATTGCTCTCTAGATTTTTTATTTACAAAAGGAGACCTCAATACCGTATAGATAGTTCTATGAGTTGGCAAAGGTATAGGACCAGATATTACTGCGCCAGTGGATTTTGCTGTTTTCACAATCTTTTCTGTCGATTTATCTAATAAAGAATGATCATAAGCTTTTAAACTTATTCTAATTATCTGATGTGCCATTTTATTTCTCTATTTCTGTAACCACACCGGCGCCAACTGTTCGGCCACCTTCACGGATCGCAAAACGTAATTCCTTATCCATTGCGATACTTGTAATTAATTCTACATTCA
>Ga0206683_10000020_pt1 | contig 101814 bp, 81 predicted proteins | sample M280m12015metaG_FD_155483 | JGI IMG/M metagenome (GOLD analysis project Ga0206683, IMG submission 155483) | Ammonia-oxidizing marine archaeal communities from Monterey Bay, California, United States - M2 80m 12015 | ecosystem: Environmental > Aquatic > Marine > Intertidal zone | place: USA...
TTCCTCTTAAAATTAGGAAAGCAACACCAAGGCCAAAGAAAAAGGTAACGTTTCTATCAATAAACCCAAATAATGGTGCAATGAGCATAATGAAAACCACAGCATAGGGTTTGTTTAAATAATTATACATTTTATTTTTCATTTTATTTTTCTTATTTGCTTCTTCTATAAGTAATGTATCAAATAATATATTTTGATGTGGGGCTTCTACCAAAACTAAGAGCAATTAATTATAAGTGTTCTTCCCACCTTTAATTAGTAACCAAATAGCAAACCCAATTTCACCTAGAATCATTGGAGCCATAAAAATCATCTCAATAGTTTGTTTGTAATTACCAAAATTTGGCAATACTAACTCGCCAATATATGTTACTAGATACCCAATCCCTGCAAGGATTAATAATAAACTAATCAATTTATTCCAAACCGATTCATTGTAAAATAAATAACTAAGGCATATTAAATGTAAACCAAATATTGTTAACCCAAATGACCAGATTTCATTGAAGAGATTTAAATTATAAATAAGATTTTCGTATGATATTGATACCATTATCAGTCTACTAATAGCAATACCCAAAATGATTGTGTAAAAGAAACGAAGCCAGGCTGTTGATAAAGCCAGTTTATTATTTTTTTCTTGAAATAATAAATAAACTCCAAGTGATACAATTAAATCACAAATAAATATTACGACCCATCCAATAATTCCAGTTTTAAATAATGAAATATCATTAATAATGTTCTCAGTTGTAAGATTATCATTATCAGCAACCACTAAACTACCAAAAACATTACCAACTGAATATCCTGCAGCCACAGCCATTAAAATAATTGAAAATCCAGTTATTAATGCGGTGTTTCGTTTTGTTAATTCTATTTTTATCATATTCAAATTTACCCATCCTCCCACAAACAAAAAACCCCGCTTAGAATCAATAAAGCTCCAATCGGGTTATGAGCCTCACGCACTCTCTTCTATTTTAATTTTCTGGAAGACGAATAGGCGTCGATTTATCCCCTAAACAAAAAACCCCACGAATGTGGGGCTTGATGTTATATTTGTACGATTAACAAAAGTTTATCAGTATTAATCAACCAATATGTTTTTTCAAAAACTTTTCCATTTCCCTATAAAAGTCAAAGTTATTTTCCTGATTGTAAAAACCATGGCCTTCGTTTTCTTTCACCATATAAGGAACATCAATTCCACGAGCCTTTAAAGCTTTTACTATCTGATCAGATTCTGACTTTTTTACCCTTGGATCATTTGCACCCTGTGCGATAAATAATGGGACCTTTATCTTATCGACATGTAATAGAGGTGATGAAGATGTAAGCAATTCTTTATCTTTTTCTGGATGACCAACCATCTCATACAACATGCTTCTATATAACTCCCAATAAGGTGGAATAGTCTCCATAAAAGTAAACAAGCTTGATACACCAACATAGTCAACACCACATGCATACAAATCTGGAGAAAATGTCAATCCAGCTAACGTTGCATAACCTCCATAAGACGCTCCGTAAATTGCAATTCGATCAGGATCTGCAATACCCTCATCAATAAGCCAGTTTACCCCATCAGTAATATCATCTTGCATGGACTTACCCCATTCTTTGAAACTAATTTCCCAAAATTCCCTTCCGTATCCAGTACTACCCCTAAAATTCATTTGAAAAACTGCAAATCCTCTATTCGCTAAGAATTGTATCTCTGATCTGTACCCCCATGTGTCTCTTGCCCAAGGTCCACCATGAGGATTTACCACAACTGGCAAATTTTTTCCATCGATAGCAATAGGTAGAGTTAAATACCCATGTATAGTTAATCCGTCTCTGGATTTATATTTTATTGGTATCATTTCAGCCATATGGTTTTCATTTAACCATGGACTGATCTTTCCTAAATCAGTTAGTTTATTCTTTTCAACATCATAATGATAATATGTGCCTCTAGATCTATCGCTGTATGTAACAATGATAGCCTTGGTCTCATCTTTTGAAAAACTAGTAATACCAACCTCATATCCAGGCAGTTGCGATTCTAGTTTTTGTTGAATACCCTCTCTCCAATCATCAAAAAAAACAGTTTCTCCTTTTGCTACTGTATAATTTACTCCTGTAAGTATCTTTCTCTTTTTTGAATACATTAGCCCACCTACATCTACCTTATCGTGTTCAAAGATCAATTTACCCTCTTCAGCATTATCAATATTAAACTCAAATATGGCAGATTTATCTCTACCTCTATTTGATGCAACATACAAATTTTTGTTATCAAAAGTAAAAAATAGGGGTGAAACACTAACTTTAAAATCAGTTGTCAAAATCGATTTGAAATTCTCAGACTCAGAATCTCTGTAAAGCACACTTGTATTAACTCCATCACTCGTGACAGCAACTCTTAATTTTCCATCGTGATCTGTCATCCACCCTGAAATATTTCCTGGATTTTCAGCTATCATTTCCATTGTACCATTGTTAACATTTGCCCTGTAAGGGTCATGTATTTGTGGATTACGTTTATTTAAACCAATAATTATATGATTGGGGTCATCTTCTAAGTCATCAATGATTCTAGCTTGAACATTTTCAAACGGTGTCAAATCTAGTTCATTTGTTCCATCTATATTTATAGCATAAAAGTGCATATTTTCATCACCACCATCATCTTTTATATAACCAATTCTTTCATCAGTTAACCAAGCAAATCCATATATTCCACGCTCCTCAGATGAGGTCAAACGTGTTTCATCGTTAGTTTTGATATCCATTACATATACATTCATCCTCGTTTTCCAAGGTTTCATGTATGCAATACGATTTCCATTAGGGGAAATTTTGAAAGAAGATTTTTCAGGTTTACGAAAAAAATCCTCCATCGGAATAATAGGTGCTGTTTTATTCATTTGATTATTACATCCTATTAAAAATATTGATAAGAAAATTGTTATAAACTTTAACATATATTTATCCTCAAAATGTTATCCTAAAAATTAATGATCGAGAATCTAACTATTTATATCATTTTATAATCATATTTATTCACATTTTTATTACAAGAATCTGGTATCAGTATAAAAATACATAATGAAGGTAAAAACAAAAAACCCCACGAATGTGAGGATTGGTGGTTTACTAATTAGATAATCTATTTATCATCTATATTTAGAATTTATATTAAAAAATCTTCCTTAATAGCTTCGGAGCTTTTATTCCACAATAAATCTTTTGTCTCTTTATTATTGTAATATTCCTCAAGACCAAATTTTATCACATTGCCTTTCATTGCCATTTTCCCGGATCCTGGACCATAAAAATCTCCAGACATCGCATCAGTATCAGCAATACATTTTATTATACCAATTGCGCCATCTTCCATTGTTTGTCCTCCTCCCATCATTTTCCCTGTCATATAACTTCCCATTCCACCATCTTTAACTGTTGTACTTTGGAGATCAGTCAGAGCAAGACCAGGATGAGCAATAAGTGCTTTGATTTTTGAGTTTTTGGTTTTCAATTTTTCGTGTAAACAAGCTGTAAAAGCTGCATTCGCAAGTTTTGTCTGTGAATATCTATACCATCGTGGATTTACTAGCATCATCCCTAATAAAATATTATTTAATATCTTTGATCCATCCCCACCTAAATCTCCACCTTTTTTTTCAAAATATTTTGACTCCAGATTCTTAACACCAAATCTGGATATACTAGTGTGATTTACTATTCTAGCTTCGCCTCTTTTTTGTTCTGCTATTTGAAGTGATGGAAATAATCTCTTTGTAAGCAAAAAGTGTGATAGATGATTTGTCTGCATTTGAATGTCAAAACCATCTTTTGTTGCTTGATCCTTAAGAGCCATCACTCCAGCATTATTGCAAAGTACATCAAGACCATCTTTACATAAATCAATGACTGCATCTGCTGCATTTTTTACTGATTCGAAACTTTGCAAATCACATTCCACATTAAGAATATTTGCTCCAGGACAGGCCTCTTTTATTTGATCAAACGAACTCTCTGAACGATTAGACTTTCTATTTAACAATAGTGTTTGAGCACCTTTATTTGCTACTGTCTTTGCTGCAATGAAACCAGTGCCCGATGTTGTACCCGTAATTGCAATAGTTTTTCCATTAAGCGATGGAATTGCTTCAATTTCCTTATCATAGTATAAACTTTTTAAATCTGGTTTTTTATATCCATTATCCATATATATTTTTTCCTAAATATTATTATATTATATAATAAATTTAAATTAATCTAACCATCATCCCACAAACAAAAACCCCCCGCCAAAGATTTAAAAACCTAAAATGTATTGCGCCACAGAAATTATATCCAGGCTATTGACATTTTGATCCTGATTAAAGTCTGATAAATAATTATAGCTTTCATTATTCAAAATATCATTGGAAATCATAAGCATATCTATAATATTTATTGAACCATCAAAATTGATATCACCTATATCTGCTATGACTAAATATTGACTAAAAAAATTCCACACCTCTTCACCAGCATTAATATCCATATTACCCCAAACCCCAGGCCAATCATGTCCGCCATTCACAACCTTATATAGCCAAACCTCATTATTATTTATTCCATTAATATGTTTCTCAGTTACAACAAAACTGCCGTCAGATGGAAATATATCTGGAAGTGTATCGATAATTATTTGTGTACAATTATTTATGTTGATCCAATAATCGATACCCTCTTCAATCCCTATATATGCACCCCATCCGCCTTGATTATTAGGATCTCCATCCCACCAATTAATATCATCTAGGGTACCATGGACTTCTAAAACAGGTATGGGAGATGGATTGCATGTATTATAAAAAGATTCAAACATTATGCCAGACACAGAAGCGACTCCCCTAAATACATCACTCGCCTGACAAGCTAACATGTATGACATTTCACCACCATTCGACATTCCAGTACTAAACGTATTATAGCTACTGAGACCATATTCCACCTGAAGAAAATGGGCCAATTCTGTTAAAAATTCTACGTCATCAACTGTCTCATTGGGGTGAAAAGAATAGCCCACATTCCAAAATGCATTACCCGTATCATCAATGAGGCCCTGAGGGTAGCACACCACGAATCCATTCTCATCTGCAATTAGATTCATATTCGAATAATTCATAATAGAAGCTGCTGAGCCCGAATAACCGTGTAAGACAAATATCAGTGGAACGCCTGGTCCCAGTAAGTCCGGAGTATATAAATAGTATTCTCTGGTTTCATTATTGATGGTAAACGTCTGTAATTGTGGCTGTGCATAAATTAAAGAAAGAGAAAAAAATAGTACATGAGAATATCTAACCATATCCAAATCTACCCATCATCCCACAAATAAAAAACCCCACTAATGTGGGGCTTAGGGGAATAGTAATAATGTAATATAGTCCACCAATTGGGTTATGAGACTCACGCACTCTCTTCTATTTTAAATTGTCTGGAGAACGAATAGGCGTCGATTTAAACAACAAGCAGATTGTGCCGTTTTATGAAGAAATACCATAGCGCTGTTGAAATAAGCATAATAATTCCTCCTGTAAATGATGTAATTAATGAAGTCTTTAAACCATTAATTAAAATCTGTGGTGAAATATTGCTGATCTCTGGTACTGCACTAAATGCGGCATTGACTCCAATATATGTGGCTGAGATACCAACCAAAGCACTAAAGATACCCAGTAACACAATACCATTAGTATTGTAGGGTTCTTTAATATTTTTTACTGAAATAAAAATGATACTACCTATTAATATGAGTAATACCATCATAAAAGGTCCACCATTTAATAAAGTCTCTAACATCTTAAGTCTCCTTATTTTTCAATTTCATAAGATTCTTACTTATTATTTCAAATATGTCTTTTCTATTCTTGTCATTTTTTTCATCTGTATAGGGCTGATATTCAAGTAAATCTCCAGGCTGACAGTCCAGAACTATACAGATCTTTTCCAGTGTTTCGAATCTAACGCCTCTGACATTTCCATTTTTTAACATAGATAAATTTGTCAATGAAAGTCCAACGGCTTTTGATAGTTCAGTGAGCGAAATCTTTCTTTTCACTAACATAGCATCTAGATTAATTATAATAGGCATATTATAGATTCAATAACTTAGTGGAACATACTTAGTATTAAGTATAATACAAAGTACTTTAAGTATTACTTAAAACTTTTATCCAAAAGATTATACTAATTACCCACAAAATCTGGTTATGAGGACCCTATAACTCCCTCCTATGCCTTGAAATAATTCAAATCTACTCATCATTACATAAATAAGGTCAGTGACAGATCCAGCTGTGTCAGTATATTATAGATCGTATATTATTTAGATATTCAAAAAAGAAAGGTTTTTATGCAAATAAAAGAAAAAAAGGTTCGAAAATTTCTATCAAAAAAGATTCAACAATTAAACAATATTGTAGCGGATTTAGATTCAATAGTAACTGAAATAGGTTCAGATTACTTCAGAGTAAGTATTTTTGGATCAGCAAGAATTAAAACCAGTACTGATGAATACATCCAGGTGTATGATCTTGCTAAAAAGCTAGCACAAAATAAAGCTGATATCGTTACTGGTGGAGGCCCTGGTTTAATGGAAGCAGCTAATGCTGGTGCAAAAGATGGTGAATCTAAATCAAAATCATTTGGATTACATATTGACCTACCATTTGAAACTACTCCAAATAAACATTTAGATATTTCTTATCATCATAAAAAGTTCTCTTCAAGATTAGATGAGTTTATGCGTATCAGTCATGCTGTAGTAGTTACTCCTGGTGGGATTGGTACAATTCTTGAATTATTATATACTTGGCAATTGATACAGGTCAGGCACATATCTGAAAGACCGGTTATCTTAGTAGGTGAAATGTGGACTGGCCTTTTAGACTGGATGGAATCAGAACCATTAAAAAAAGAATTAATTGATAAATCTGATTTTAAGAATATTACAATTGTTCAAGATGTAGATGAAGTAATTACATTACTCAAACCTTTAATTGATGATTTTTATTCTGATAATTAGATTTTAAAAAGAATTAATTTTTCTTTGTTGGCCCTGGAAAAAACATGTTTGTCGTTTGCTGATAGTCTTTATATGCTGGTCTTTTCTGCATCGAGTAATACTCAGAGGGTACCGCTCCTGTATAAATAACTAAAGTAACATACATTATCCTTGATGTCAGAAGCAAACCAACACCGACTAGTACGAAGATAATCACAGGCATGTTAGGATAAAGTTTTAACCAAGACGGTATTGATGCAATCACTAAAGCATTCCAAACCATCCATTCAGCAAAATAATTTGGATGGCGACTGTATTTCCATAAACCAATATTACATACCGTATTGCGTGCACCTGACTTTTTCATGGATCGCAGATATTTAAGTTTTTGTATATCAGCCACAGATTCCATAATAAATGAAACTAGCCAAATAACGATCCCGATCATTTCCAAAATAGATATTTCTTCGCTTGGGTTACTAGAGATTATGAATGCAGGAAATGCTAAAAAAGCAGCATTTGCTATGCCTTGCATAATTGCTTCTATTTGCATTGCCAGGGCTGTATTTGTCTTGCCAGCTTTGCTCCAGCGTTTCTTTTGAAATTCGTATCTAGGTAATTCTTTATCCAAATGGCCAGATATTAGTAATTTTATTGCACCTATACCCATACGACTGCCAGCAAGGATATAGGCAATACTAATAATAGCTACTCTTAGGTTATCACCTTCCCCATATATCCATGTGAGAACTCCAATAAGAGTAAGACCCCATGGCCATCCAATATCAACATAAGACATTCGACCGGTACGCCATAACGGTAGGCAAACAATAAAAGCAAATAATACTAACTGGGCAACCCCGTTAACTAATGACAAAGAGAAAAACTGCTCAGTAAGAAGTAATAATAGCCAACCGGAAACAAAAGGGAGTAAAGGTATAAAATATATTATTCTCCACATTTCAATACATTTAACGATTCATTTTTACATGTTTTGGATAAAGTCAGATAAAAGCAATAAATCAAAGATATCTACTGCAGAATCAAAATTAATATCTGCTGAATCCATCAATCCATTATCATTCATTATAAAAGATAACAATATTATAAAGTCAGCGTCATTTATTATACCATCATTATTAATATCATAAGATACAGCAGAATTAATACTATACTTTATTGCAACAGGTCTATGATCTGAGATATTTTGGTCATACTCATTCCAGCCTCCATCAAGATATTCATCAATTTTTATTGTTTGTACTTCAAAATTATTTAATCCATTAAACATTTCATTAGTAATTAAAATATGATCTAGGTGATCGGGCCAATTTGGAAAAGACCATTCTGAACTATTCCCCTGAGCAATTTCAAAATCTGCAAAGTGAAAATTGATAGAGTCATTTAATATGTTCTGGAACACATTATTTGGCGGATTCTCGGCGATATTATCATTCAAATCACCCAGAACAATTACATTATTGTTCGGTAGATAATTATCAATATATTCTTTTAGAAGATTTATTGCGGTATATCGTCTGTTTTCTTCATCATATGTGTTATCATACTCAAAAACGCCATCCCCACAGCATTTAAAATGATTATTGATTATAAAATAATTTTCTCCCATAAAATTGACATCCATTACCATAGGGGAGCGAGGAAATGCATTCCAATATGGTGACGTTGTATAAATCTCATATATATCATTGATTTCAATTAGTTCTGTTTTATAAATATATGCTAAACCTGCAAACCAACTGGATTGATAATACCCCGTATATGCTGGTAAGTTATCGAGCATTTGATCAAACATAGTAGTATCGTCCAGTTCTTGAATGGCGAGAATATCTAAATCCAAAAGGTTGATGATTTCAGTAACATAATTAACGGTCACTTGATCATTTTTAGGAAACCACTCAATATTCCATGTCGCTATATCAAGAGAATTATCATCTCCAAAAAATAAATCTTCTAAATCCTGAGCAAATAAAGTAGTAGCCGATACAATGATTGAATAGACAATAGTTTTAAGATTGTTTTGATAGAATATCATAAAAAGAATTAGAAATAATACAAAAATGCTATACTACTATACAATTATCCACCCCTCAGATTATAAGGTCAATATAAGTCCATATTATATTTTCAATCCAAATAAAGGTCGTATCCATTTCAAGCGCTTAATGATTAGATCGTAAATCGTAAAACTTGAAATCAAAGTACTCATAATGATTAAAATTAGCTTAAGTATTGCAGGTATGTCCAAAGGAATAATAAATAATGAAAAGAAAAATTGTAAAGGCATATGTAATATATAAATAGGATAAACAGCAGTACTAAAATATGATAATCTTGTTGACTTTTTATTAAGAAATTTGGTTCCGTAACCAAATATTGATATCATCCAGCTAAATGACTCAATAGCTGTCAACGGATGAAACCCAACAAATTCAAATAGAAATCCACGAATCAAGTATAATAAAAAGGCGATCATTAATGAGATATTTTTTACTCTTGATACGGCGTCCCAAAAATTTTCTTTTAATAATATAAAGATGTAACCCGTAAGAAAACATATAAGTCCTAGCACCCATCCATGAATCGTATGCGCATAACTTGCATAGGAATCAGGTGTAATAAATATTCCCTCAATAACAAAGGGAATTGCCATAATGTATATACCTAGCCGGTACATAAATACTTTTTTCAAAAAATTGAGTAATAGATTATTGGGTGTTTTTTGTAAATAAACAAACAGTGCTATCAAACAACAAAAATACACCCAAATATTATTAAGAAACCAAAGATGCCCAGGATTTGGTATATACGATATTTCTGCACCATAAAAGATTGATTGAAACAATAAACTGATAGGACAAATAACAAAAAGACCGAACATATATGGTACCACAATTCGTAACGCTCTATCTTTAAACATCTCTTTCCAATTTCGTCGTTTCATGGAAAAGCATACTGCCATACCTGAGATAATGAATAAAAGTGGTATCCGCCAGATATTGATAAGGCCCATAATAAACCATAGGATTTCCAATGTTTGTTTATTCTGTGGGAAAAAAATTTTTATACCAAAAGGCATAAAACTTATAGTGGAATGGTATATAATTAATAAGCCAAGAACTAGAACTCTCAACCAATCTATATCATAACGTCTCATGATATTTTATTAGTTCATGCAAGGAAATAACACCTCAAACGCTCCTGTTGTAGTGTAAAATGAAAACGGTAAATAAGGGCCCATTACATCCTTTTCTTTACCTATTTCACTTACATTTTGAATAGCATGTTTGAATTCGGGTGATGATAACATATTTCTAATTTGAATTACGGTAACATCTTCATCTATCGCTCCGTCTCCATCATCCGCCATCGGTAACCAACCTATACCACATTTAGGAAAAGCATTTCTAGGTCTGTCTTCAACTCGACTGACCACAATTGTATATTCACCTTTATTATTTACTGGGACTTGCTCATCAAAAAGACAGTCATTTACACGAGTATTTGAAAACCCTTGATTAGAGCAAATAGACCAGTATACCATATCTCCCTTAGACATAATTTCATCTCCATGATATGTCTTTGGAGTATTTGGCAACTTCCCTTTCAAGACAAATACTTTACCATGCTTTCTATTAATTATAGTTCGAACGTAGTTATTATCAAGATTCGGATAAAAACCTCCAGTACTTTTCCTAAAAGACTTTGGTAACTGACCATTATAAATACCTAATAAAAATTCTCTATCATACTGTAGATACCAGGTTGGAGGAACTGTTGCTGGCCAAGTATCTGGTTTACCAGGCTGTTTTAACAATTTGGAATATACCTTCATGGGTAATCCAATCGCGTCTATAGATATTTGTGGAGCCTGATTTGACCTCAATGCATCACAAGCTTTTTCTCCTCTTAATTCTTCTCCATTATTTAAAACAAGAACGACTTCAGGCAATGGCACTCCTCCCGATTCATTTCTGTTTTTATCTGGTACATAAATCCGATATACAATTGATTGTTGTCCATTCCCATATTGTGCTGCATTTAGAGAGTTGCTATTTCTATTATTTTCATCAATATTAGAATCTTTTATATCAGATTTAAGATCAATTCTAGTCCCTTCTTTTCTGCGTATTTCAGGGGGAAGATTTACTATCTCTACTTTATAAGATCTATTTCTATTTATTCTCTTCGATCCATCGATAAATGGGTTTGTTGAATTATGATTGGGGATGATAAGATAATCCGCTAGAGACTCTATTGGCGCTCCTCTACCATCATAGCTGATTAATGACATATATCTTGCATGTGGAAACTCACCTTCAAGATATAGTTTTGCACCTTCGGGTACTGTAAAGGCAGCATTCCAGTAGAATACACCAGCATCTGGGTAAGCAATATTAATGTACGGATCTTTGCTTACAGGTCCACGTCTCCAAAAACAAGTTCTTGGTCCAGGAATTGGCTCATATTTTTGTTTAAACAATTGATCCCTATCACCATATTGCATTTTAATCGACACTTCATCACTGCACGATGACATGAAAAAAAGTATCAATAACGAGAAGAGTGTAATGTTCGCTACTTTGTTATATATGTTATAAATCATATAATAAAATATTTTCAAAGTTTATTTAGCATAATACGCAAATTTATATAAATTCTCGGGAACTATCATTTATTAAATGCGTGAAAGATTTTAATTAACTATTAAGGAACATCATGAAACATATGATTCAAATTGTTTTCTCAGCTTTACTATTTATTGCTATTTCCTGTCAAAATGGAAGTACAGATCCAAAAGAAATTTCTGACTCGGAATTAATTCAAGCAATTATTGATGCTGATAAAATCAGTATTGGAATAAATGACTTGCCCTCGAATTCAAAAACGGTTATAGAATACGATTATACAGAATATGATAGTGAAAGCGCGAAGAAAGCATACGGTTTAGGATATGAAGTAAATATGGCTGGAAAAGGTCATAAAGTTGGTAGTCGCTGTGAAGTATATTTTAACTTAGAGGGAAGAAGACTCGATCCGTATGGTAGAAATGGTGATAAGGATAAATCTGATTGGAATCGTGACGAAGATAAAGGTGATTGGAAATGCTTTGATTTAGTGCTTCCGGTAACATATGTAATGCCTGATAGATCAACCATTACAGTCGGAAATGAAAACGATTGGGATGTTCTTAAAGACTGGTATGAAGCAAACCCGGAATCAGAGGAAAAACCAGAACTACAATTCCCTGTAAATGTTGAATTTGACGATAGAGAAGGCACTGCTAATATTTTAGTTAGCAATGAGGAAGAAATGCGTGAAGTCTATTCCCGTTGTGGTGGTGGAAGAGATGATGAAGATAGAGAGTGTATTAATTTAGTTTTACCTATTTCGTATACGATGCCTGATGGGTCAACCATTACAGTTGAAAATGAGGAAGATTGGATTACAATAAGAGATTGGTATGAAGCAAACCCAGAATCTGAAGAAAAACCAGATTTGCAATTTCCTGTAAATGTTGAATTTGACGATGAAACAATAACTGTAAATAGTGAAGAAGAATTACGTGAGTTGAAGCAAGAATGCTGGAGAGATGAAAGCGAAGAAAGAGAATGTTTTACTCTTGTGTTCCCTGTAACATTTATTATGCCTGATGGATCAAACATAACTGTAGATACAGATGATGATGCTGGGTGGCAAAATGTAAAAGACTGGTATGAAGCAAACCCAGAATCTGATGAACGTCCTACACTACAATTTCCTGTTGATATAATGTATGAGACTGAAGATGGAGATTCAACATTGACTGTCAATAATGATGAAGAAATGGAATATGTAAAAAGATCGTGCCGGGAAGAATGGGATGATATGGAAGAAGATGAAGAATGCTATGAATATATATTACCTATTTCCTTTACAATGCCTGATGGAACCACAATTGTGATTGAGAATGAAGAAGGCTGGTTAAGTTTAAGAGAATGGTATGTAAGTAATGGTGAAGCAGAAGAAGAGCCTTTATTACAGTATCCAGTAAATATTGTTCTATTTGACGATGAAGGCGAAGAAACTACTGTTACGATTAATAATGAAGAAGAAATGAACGCAGTTGATGAAGAATGCTGGGGCGATGATGGTGAAGGTAATAGACCATAAATATTTTTTATTAAGTATTACAAATAAAAAAGCCTGTTAATTAACAGGCTTTTTTATTTCATTATTTTACAATTTAATTCGATCCCCTTACTCCCCATCCTAATTTACCTCGCAGAGTACTAAAATAATTTGAATCAGAAAAATTTATCATATTTACTTCAAATGGTGCTTTTTGTACTTCTACTTTAGCAGAAGGATTAAGATACTCATTGACTTGCCCATCAACTGCCAAAGCCATATCCATATGACCATTATTTGGAAAAGAAATTGTTAAAACCTGATCATCTGAAAAAACAATAGGTCTCAAAGTTAATGTGTGTGGTGAAATGGGAGTCACAACCATTGAGCCAAATGTTGGAATAACTATTGGCCCTCCTGAAGATAAAGAGTACGCTGTTGATCCAGTTGGGGTTGCAACTATTAAGCCATCCGCTTTATAATCGGCAACAAAATTACCATTCGCAAATAATTCGCAATTTAGTAGACGATGAGATTTTCCTCTATCAACGACTACATCATTTAATGCATAAAAGGTTTTTGATCCATTATCATTTAATACCAAACATTTAATCGCCATACGTTTTTGAATAAGAAAGTCTCCATTTGATACATCATCTAGCCTGGAAAACATATCACTCAAAACTACTTCTGCAAGAAATCCTAATTCTCCTAAATGTATTCCTAGAATAGGAGTTTCTCTTTCAGCAACTGCACGTGCTAATGAAAGTATTGTTCCATCACCACCAAGAGATAAAACAAAATCTAATTTATTAAAATCATCCGCATTATTTATAAGTTTATAGTCAAAATCAGGATTATCTAATTGGGACTGTATTCTCGTAGTAATAAATAATTGGAGATTTCTTTTATTTGCCCAATCAATAATATCAGGAAATGTATCCCAAAAAGCTTTTTTATCTGTATTGGCCCAAATACCAAAGCTGGTTGGCTTATTCAATCTGATTCCTCAAGGCTAAGATTCCCATCGGAGCTTTTGAGTAAAAGTTGAATTTTTTGTTCTGCATCTTCTAACCTTGATTTACACGCTTCGGTCAATCCAATACCTTCTTCAAAAAGTTTCATGCTTTCTTCTAATGATAGGTCGCCTGATTCAAGATTTCCTACGATAACCTCAAGCCGTTTAAAAGCTTCTTCAAAATGCATTTGTTTATCTTGTTTTGTCATAATCTAATATTACTAATACTAGATGAGTTAAAGATCTATTTTTTATCACCAGTCTTTTTGGCTCTAAGTGCACCCTTGAAGGTTTGCAATTTAAAATATTGATCTTGTTGTAAATCTTCAGGGTCAAGAATAATCTTTTGATCCTCTTCTCTATACGCAATAGAATAACCCCTAGATAAAATATTTGTTGGATTTAAAGCATGTAGCTTTTCATAAAGAGTTAAAAATTTTGATGAGAACGTTTGAATATTAAATCTATATGCTTGAAATAATAGTTTAGTTAATTCATTATATCGATCATTGTGCTTTTGTAATAATCTGCTAGGTTCCTGTAACGCAAAACGATCTTTAGCATTATCTACGCTTTGCCAGCGAATTTGAAGATATCTTTTCATTGAAGATGATAAATTGCGTTCAAAACCAATAATATTGTCAAATATATCATTTGTTGCAGGAGATACTAGCTCTGCTGCTGCAGAAGGAGTAGGTGCTCTCATATCAGCTACTAAATCGGATATTGATAAATCTGTTTCATGACCCACAGCAGAAATAATTGGTATCGTACATGAAAAGATTGCTCTTGCAACCGGCTCCTCATTAAAGGGCCACAAATCTTCTAGAGAGCCTCCACCTCTTCCAATAATTATTACATCTAGTTTATTATAACTAACCATATCATTAATTGCTTCAACAATATCATTTGCAGCTTTATCACCCTGAACTTGAGTAGATCGAAGGACTATATTAACATGTGGGGCTCTTCGATCAAGAACTTGAAAAATATCTTGAACTGCAGCACCTGTTTTAGAAGTAATTATACCAATATTATTAGGATAAGTTGGTAGCTTCTGTTTCTTTTCTGAATCAAATAAACCCTCAGAAAATAATTGTTTTTTTAGTGCTTCAAATGCAAGATAAAGAGTACCAATACCCGCAGGTTCCATCTTTTTAACTAAAATTTGGTATTGTCCTCTTGGTTCATAAACGCTGATTTCACCCTCTAATAGAATCTGCATCCCATTTTCAGGCTTAAAGTGCAAAAATTGATTAGGCCCTTTGAACATCACACATCGTATCTCAGATCTTTCATCTTTAAGAGTAAAATACATATGACCGGATGTATGATGAATAAAATTTGATATTTCACCAGAAACCCAAAAACGAGAAATACTATTCTCAAGTATGTTTTTGATCTGATTATTTAGATCAGATACGGATATCGGTTTTGACTCAGGTGAGTTCATTATTGGTTATATAAACAGTAGGATTGACTACAGTAACATACAATGATACAACTGTAATCGAAAATCATCACCAATTAGGTATATATGAAATTAACGAACTTTTTTCTTATGACGATTTGCACGCAAACGTTTTTTGCGCTTATGTGTGCTTATCTTTCGCTTCTTGCGTTTTTTTCCGCAGGGCATTCTCTTTCTTTCATTTTGTCATTAACGAATCGTTTACACGACCTCGTAAGTGTTTCGCAGGTTTAAAAGTTGGAACATATCGTTCAGGTAAAAATATAGCTTCACCTGTTCCAGGGTTTCTTGCTTTTTTTGGCATTCGATGTTTTGTACCAAAAGTACCAAAACCACGCAGTTCAACTCTTTCATTGCGAGCCAACGATTCTGTGATGGTAGTCATTATACCATTCATAACAGTTTCTGTTTCAACCTTTGTTAACCCAGTTGCTTCAGAAACTGCATCAACTATCTCCTGTTTTGTCATGGCATTACTCCAAGTTCAAAAAAATACTGAAAAATATCTATCAGTAATCAATTATTTTACAAAAATACTTACTAGAAGATACATCAACCCTGTTTTATCCAAATAGCTAATTTTTGCCCAGGAAAAATAGAGTTAGCTTTATTTAATTTATTCCATTTCATGATACTAGCCATTCTTACACGATGATTTTCAGCTATTTTACTTAATGTATCTCCCCTTTTAACTGTATAATAAATTTTTAAATTATCAGAATTCTTTGATAAAGAATTACTATTAGAACCTATCCAAATATCTAATTTTTGCCCCGGCTTTATATATGAACTACGTTTCATACTATTCCAAGACCTAATATTTTTTACTGTTGTATTATAATCATCAGCAATATGTCCAATAGTATCTCCTCTTTTAACTGTATAAGTAACTTTTTTTCCTTTATTTGATGATCGAGCAACTGATGCAGAAGAAGAATTATTTTTAACCCATAGAGTTAATCGTTGGCCAGGATAAATAGTCTGTTTGGACTTTATATTATTCCAACTCAAAATATTTCTACTAGGAACACGATAACTTTCAGCAATATGTCCGACAGTGTCTCCTCTTTTTACAATATGGATAACTTTGTCTTCATCCTTTTTATTATTAGAAGCCAATTGACCCATGTCTTCTTTTACCCAAATTGTTAATTTTTGCCCTGGGAAGATATGTTGACCATAATCAAGTTTATTCCAACGCCTAATATTACGTGCCAAAGTATTATAATCTTCAGCAATATGTCCAAGGGTGTCGCCTCTTTTCACTTTATATTTAATTCTTTTATGACCCGTAGGTCCACTATTACTTACTAACAGTGTACCTCCATTAGATCTCCGAACTGGAATTGTTAATTTTTGACCAATACTAAGCCTGTGTCGATTCCTTATTTTATTCACAGCAGCTAAATCGTGTATAGAAACACGATATTTTTTTGATATTGTCCAAAGACTTTCACCTCGTTTTACTTTATGAGCAACATATTGTGGCGCAAAACGTTGATCAGATGGTAATGAATTAAAATTGGATTCAAACTGATCTTTTTTACCAACAGGAATTTTTAATTGGTATGCTATTTCAACTGGTGTTGCTGATTGACGAAGTTCAGGATTATATGCTTTTAACGTTTTCAAAGAAATACCTGCGGAATTAGCCAACACTGTAAGATCCGCACTTTGTTCAATCTGTACAAATTCATATTTATGGGGTTTAGTTTTAGGCGTTTTAAATCCATAAGATTCAGGATCACTACACATAATTGCAGCAGCCAAATAATAAGGGATATAATTTCTTGTTTCTCTTGGTAAAGAATGTAACTGCCAAAAATCCGATGTTTGATGAAGCCTTGATGCTCTATGGATTCTTCCTGGGCCACTATTGTATGCAGCTAAAGCTAAGTACCAATGATCAAATTCTTTATAAAGATCCAATAGAAATTTTGCTGCAGCATGCGTTGCTTTTTCAGGATCTCTCCTCTCATCAACATACCAATTTCTTTTTAGACCATATTTTTTTCCTGTGGCATACATAAATTGCCACATACCTGCAGCCTTCGCCTTAGAATATGCTTTAGGATTAAGACCTGATTCAATCATGGCCAAATATGCTAACTCCTCTGGTAGTTCATATTCATTCAATATGCTTATTAGCATAGGCCCATATTGATAAAAACGGTCTAACCAAATTTCAAATTGCCGTCTTCCTTTATTTTGAAAATAACTAATAAACTGATCTACGGATTTGTTTCTTACTAATGGTATGTGCCCATCACGATCATCAACAACAATAAACTTTGACGCACCCATTTCCACATCCATTGGCGCCATTAGCTCTTCAACAGATCTTTTGGATTCTATAGCAGCAATGGATCCCGTGTTAATTTCTAAAGTAAATAAACGTTGAGTTACAACATTGAGAAGAGCGCTTTCAAATCTTTCAAACTCTTCTTCATCTTCAACAGTTTTTTCCCCTAGTTGATCAGCTTGTGATAATAATTCATAGATACGATCAAGATTATATATTACTTCTAAGGTATCGCCCTGAGAATCTGCAATAATAGCATCTGTTAATAGAACTTTCACATCTTTAAGTAATAATGGAAGACGGTTTGATGTTTCAGTGTATTCTGATCCATTTTGATTTAATGGAATTTCATTCTGAAACTCAGAAGAATCTTGAATTGATGACTCTTGTGCAAATAGACAACTCATCAATAAAAATATCTTAGCGTATTTATTTAAACTATTTATCATATCTTCCATATGTTGTTTATAATTAAAGGGCAAAATTAGCGGTCACTTTAAATTCATACAAGAGAATTACCCTTATAAATAATTGTATTAATTAATTTCAATATTGTTCCAATCAGATTTTAAGTTTATAACCGCTTGCTTTACTCGCTCTGTTATCTCATTTCTATTATCTAAATCTTCTGAAGATGTATCTATCGGAGCACCAAATCGTAATTCAATCGGCTTAGGATCAAAGTTTTTAGATCCTTTTATCAACACATCAAATGTACCACAACATGCTATAGGAACAATTGGTAAACCTGTATCAATCGCTAGGATAATACCTCCCTTTTTAAAAGGTTTTATCTTACCATCTAATGATCTTGTTCCTTCTGGGAATATTAATATAGAACGGGGATTCTTTTTTAATGAATTTTTGATCTTGCCCATAGATTGAAGTGCCTTTTTATGGTTGCTTCTATCAATAAATATATGTCCAGCAGCTAACATTGCCCAGCTAAGGAATGGTATCTTTTTTAATTCTTTTTTTGCGACAGGTACAACATGCCAAGGTATACCGGCTAGTGTTAAAGGTATATCAAAAGCAGATTCATGATTGCTTGCAAAGACATACTGTTGATTAGGATCTAGTTTATCCAAACCTATCATTGTATATGGAATATTAACTATCCATAAAATAGATTTTGCCCAATATCGGACAATTTTTGCCCATATTTTACCCCTCCAATCGATTGGGGTAAGTGTAATACCTGTAATTGAAAAAAGAACTGTTGATATGCAAATTAAAGAATAAAACCAATAGATACGCAACTAACCAAGAACCTCCATTCCCATCCGTTGATGAAGTACTTCAGGCAATGTGATTTTTCCATCTGATGATTGATAAGTCTCTAATAGAGCTACCATTAATCTAGGAGTCGCTAAACCCGAGCCATTGAGAGTATGTAAATAATCTACTTTATTATCAGCATCTTTACGATAGCGTATATTTCCTCTTCTAGCCTGAAAATCTTCAAAATTACTGCACGAAGACACTTCCAACCATTTCTTTTCACCTGGAGCCCATACTTCTAAATCATAACACTTAGCTGCTGAAAAACTTAGATCTCCTGTACATAATTCTATCACTCTATAATGCAAACCAAGTTTTTGTAAAATAATCTCTGCTTGATTAGTAAGTTTTTCAAGTTCTTCATAAGATGATTCAGGAGCAACAAATTTTACCATTTCAACTTTATTAAATTGATGTAATCGTAGAAGCCCTCTTGTGTCTTTACCATAAGATCCTGCTTCTCTTCTAAAACATGCTGAATATGCAGTATAATTTGATGGTAAATTATTTTCATCAATTATTTCATCAGCAAATATGTTTGTTAACGGAACCTCTGCAGTTGGAATAAGATAAAGTTCATCTTTTTCAATATAATACATATCATCAGAAAACTTCGGAAGCTGTCCACATGTATAAGGTGATTTAGATCTTGTAAGAAAGGGTGGGAAAATTTCTGTATATCCATGTTCCTCAATGTGAATATCTAACATAAAATTAATTAATTCTCTCTCTAATTTAGATCCAAGACCAGTTAATAATGGAAAGCCGGAACCTGCAATTTTTGAACCTCTTTCAAGATCAAATAAACCAAGATTAGTTGCTAAATCAACATGGGATTTTAATTCATAATCAGCGCTTATTGGTTTTCCCCATTCTCTTATAAATACATTAGAATTCTCATCCTTTCCCGTTGGAACAGAATTATGAGGGATATTTGGAATTATTTCTAATTTAGAAACTAATATCTGCTTTAAATCATTCACTTCATTTTCAAGTTTTTTTATATTGTCTGATACTGTCCTCATATCATTTATTGCCTTATCCGAATTATGTCCTTTCCTTTTAGCTTCAGCTATAGCATCAGAAGATTTATTTCTTTTTGCACGTAATTCATCTAATTCGTGAATTTTTTCTCTATGATCTGAATCTGTTTTTAGGATTTCATCTAAATTTAAAGATTCATTTTTAGAACGAGCCCCTGCTTTGATTTCATCAGGATTATTTCGAATGCGATCTAGGGATAACATATATTTTTCTTATTAAATAATTAGAGAAACTAGAGACATTCGTGAAAATTTACAATGATAGCTAAATATACTATCTACCTTTACCAGAAAGCATTACCCATAAAGTGCTTGCTAAAATTTTTACATCCAGTGAAAAACTAAGATTTTCTATATAGTAAAAGTCAAACTTTAATTTTTTTCGGACGTCATCTATATCTCTATCGTATGGTTGTTTGATTTGAGACCAACCTGTAATTCCAGGACGGACTTTATGCCTTCTATAATAAAATGGAAATTCTTGCATGAGTTTATCAATAAAGAAAGGACGTTCTGGACGCGGACCAACTATACTCATCTGACCTTTAATAACATTAACTAATTGTGGTATCTCATCTAGTCTAAATCTTCGCAACCATGCTCCAGCTCTTGTTATACGTGGATCCTCATCAGCTACCCAAACTGGACCAGAATCTTTTTCAGCATCATAAAACATTGACCGGAATTTTCTTATAGTAAATGTTGTATTATTTTCACCAATTCTTTTTTGTTTATAAAGTGTTGGACCAGATGAATCAAGTTTAATAATGATTGAAATAATTAACCAAAAAGGGGAAAATATCATTAAGCAAGGAATTGCAATAATTAAGTCCAATACTCTCTTTAAATATTTATTATAAAATGTGCTTAGGTTGGGGTTTACTTTTATTAAAGGAACTCCATATATTTGCTCCGTTCTCGCCAATCCACTAATCACTTCATACATATCCGGAACAATCTTTATTGATACAGGTGATCCATTAGCATGTGTAATTACTTCCATCATTCTATTATGCTGAAGTTTTTCTAAAGCGAGAACTACTTCTGAAACCTTATTGCTAAGTATAATATCCTTTAACTGTTTCTCTTCACCTAAAATAGGTATAGTAGAATTAAATTGATTTATATCTTTATCATCAATTGCTTGAACAAATCCAATAATATCATAACCTAAATTATTATGATCAATGATCTGTTTAGCGGTTTCTAAACCTCGAGAATTGAATCCTACTATTACTGCATTACTCCTACCATATCCTTTTCTCAATAAATATTTCTGAAACGTTCGAAATATTATTCTAGAAGTTATAAGACCAAAAGTAAAAACAAACCAATATCGCATTGTAGTCTGAGGATTAATTGGCCAATTAAGATAATCTATAGCATCAAAAAAGATCATTAATACAACAATAGTAAACGTAGTGAGAACTAATCTCTGAATTTCAATAAATCTCGAAGATGTAGCAGAAGGATTGTAAAGATTTAGACTTAATAATAAAATACTCCAAAATATCTGGACAAAAATAAAATATAAAACAACATTATATACAGATAGATTTAGCTCATGAATTAGAAAAAAGTTATAAGCAATAAAAGATGGGATTAAGTCTAAAAGAAATATAGACCATGAAGTTAGCCATTTTGGCAAACGTATTCGCAGATGCTGTAACGTTTCGTAAGACATCAGCTTTAATCTATATTAATGGTGGATACTTGCACATTGAGCTGCATCACACCGAAAAGTTCTATACGCATAACAGTAAAATTCCTTCAACTATTTGATGAATTATTAAAAACTGTTAACGTTTAATTCGATATAACTCCGTGCAATTATTCAAAGTTAGTTTTTAATATCTAATGATGCAATAAAGAATAAAATAATTATCCTTTCTATTTGTATAAACATCAGTTAATCATAAAATTCATTTATGAAGCAATATATAAAAATATTAATCGTGTATATTTTATGTCCATTTTTGTTTGCACAAAAAATACCTGTAGATCCTGATCATAATGTATACCCCTATTTATATAGACAATCAACTAGTGGAGTATTGCCTCAATGGATTCAATCAGTTCGTCCTTTAACGATTGACCAAGTTTTATTATTATTAAATAAAGTTATAGAAAATGATAGAATAAATAATAATACTCGCATATTAGCTAAACAATTAATGAATGAATTTATAAATCCAAGAAATTCTGGAATAAAATTACCATTTTCAAAAAACAATAAATTGAATCATCTTTTATCATATAATATTGATGATATAGATCCTCATTTCTTAAGTATAAAAAAAGATAGTTCTTCTCTTTGGGTAGATTGGAGTGAAGATCTTGTTATGTCTATTTCTAATGATTATCAGACCTATTTTCGAGATAAAATTTCAATTAAAACAAAAATTTCAACAAATATATCTGCCTACTCACAATTCTCTATGAACCGTTTGGTTTGGAAAAATAGTGGAGAAATGATTGAGTCTGTATTGCCGCCAGATTCTATAGATTGGTATGGGTATAATAATGAATGGGCTAAATATTTTCCCGAAACTAAATCCATTTTTTGGTACAATAGCCAGGCGGGGCTATCTATTGATTTCGATAAGTTAAATTTTAATCTTGGCAGACAAAACCATAGCTGGGGTTGGTCAGCAAATTCGTCACCGATACTATCAGGAAATGGAATGCCTTTCTCATATATTGGATTACAAATTAATTTTGATAAAGTTCGATTTCGATCCATACATGGATCTCTTTTGCCATTTAGTCCTTATGAAATACATAAAAGAAATTACAATGCAAGTAAATATATCGCTGCACATAGAGGAGAAATAGATATAACTAATAATTTTACTATTTCAATTACAGAATTAGCAATATATGGAAATAGAAATATAGATTTAGACTATATTAATCCCACTCATTGGTATTGGGCTGTAGAACATAATACTGGCGATCGAGATAACATTCTTATTGGTGTTGATTATTCATGGAGGATAAAGCCTAACATGAGATTTTATCAAACAATGCTTCTAGATGAAGTAACCTGGTCAAAGATATTTAAGCCTTGGTGGGGTAATAAATTTATTTTTCAATCAGGATTACACTTTGTTCCATCAAGTAATCCTACTATTCCAGATATTCGTATTGAGTATACAGTGAGTAGACCATGGATATATTCTCATAAAGATTCAATTAATATCTTTTCATCTGCAAATCTATCCTTAGGGTACCCCATTGGACCAAGTTCAGATTTAATAAGTATCAGCACTAATTTCTATCCATCACCAAGGATATTTATTAAAGGATCTTTCGATTATTATAGAAAAGGTGCAGGCTTAGGTAGTAGCATTAACCACAGCTACATTGAACGAGATCCAGCTTTAAATAATGACACTCCCTTACTTCTAAAACCAATTAACTATAATAGAATAATTACATTGATAATAGATTATAGAATATCGAGATATATTGATATTCAATGTAGGTTTAATTCAATATCAAAAGATGATAGACAGATACTATTTGGAATTAGCTGGGAATGGTAATATCTATTTATTTAGCGAATTACTTCCCAAGTGTCTTGTTTTTTACCCAACATCCAATCAGAAATAGCTAAAAGCGAAGCGATATTTACTTTTAAGAAGTATCTTATTGGACTAATGATTAACCCAAATAAATAAAATAAGATCTGGCTATAAAACATATACAAATACATGTTTGAATGATGAATCAATAAACTGCTAGATAAGAATATTAATATTAAAAATAACGGAGTAAACCATCGAATTAATTTATGTGAAATATAAGGAAGGAAAATGGACCTTTTCCTAAATGGATTCAACTCATTCATAATATATTTTATTGATATTAAGCTTCTTAATATAATTCGTCTTTTCCTTAATAAAACATTTTTAGGCGCATCTTCAATAGCAACTGCCTCGGATTCATAAATAATATCAAGACCATTGCCATATACTTTTATAGGTTCTAAATGATCACTAATAGCATCTTTTGGCAGTGGGACATATGACTCTTTTCGTACAGCATAAATACTACCATTAGCTCCAATTAGCCAGCCATTCCTACTTTCCCCTCTTTTAATAGCTATTTCATAATTCCAATACATGCTTTCTTCAGATCTTACTTCATGATAACGTAATTCTCCACACACAACACCAATTCTTTGATCAGAAAAGTTTCTAACTAATTTTTTTATAGCATTTTGGCGATAAATACTATTTGCATCACTAAAAACTAATATATCATTTTCTGCAATCTTTACAGCTTCATTTTGCGCTAAAGTTTTACCAGATCTATCTAATGAAAGGATATTAACAAAATTGAAATTTTTTGCAATTTCTACTGTTTTATCATTAGAACCATCGTCAGCTAGAATCACCTGCACTTTTTCTAAAGGATAATCAAGGTCTTGAACATTCTTTAATTTATTTAGAATATTTTTTTCTTCATTATATGCACATATAATTAATGTAATAGTCGGCAAATAATCCTCATCTATATCATAATTATTTCCTCTAAGTAAGTTTAGTAGGAAAAGATAAATAATAGTAGAATAGATAATTAAGCTAATGCTAATCCAGAATATTATCTCCATTACACCCATCATTATAAAGATTTAACTAAATTGAATAATTTATTCTCTTGAGTTGCCCAATTATAATTTTTATTTAAAGCTATCATTCCATTCTTTGACAAATCATTATATCTATCTGTATCATTTAATAGATCGTAGATAGATATTGCAATACCTTCTACATCTAATGGGTCAACTAGAATACCTGCATTACATTTATCTAACAATTTTTTATAAAGTGGAAAATTAGAACAAACATATGGAACACCAACCTGCATATAGTCAAAAAGCTTCGTTGGATAAGAATCAATATAATTCTTGATTGGTTTTAGTAAGCATAATCCTATCTTAGATTTACATACTATTTTCATCGCTTCAGAGTAATTCATATATCCAAAAACTTTAGTATTATTTTTTAATCCGTTATCAATAATCGCATTTTCTAAATCATCCTTTAGAAATGGAGAAACCTTACCAATTAACGCAAGGTTAATAGTAGGAATTTTTCTTTTTAGAATAGAAAGTATTCTAATCATAATTAATGCACCCCTATCATTAGTTATATCCCCTAAATATACTAAATCAAATTCTTTGGAACTTTGATGCTCATAATCAACTTTTAATGGATAATTATAAATAACAGTACTGTTCTTATCTATAAAACTTCTATAGGAGTCTTCAGCAAGAAGATAATGATGAAAGAATAATTTTGATATTTGTTGTAATATAGAATATCCAACGATTGCAATTAGTTTGACAATTGGATTAAGCCATTTTTTACGGACTATAGATTGAATAGTGTTCTCATGAATATCATAAACAACCTTCCGTTTTAAAACTATTGAAGCTTTAATTCCAATCCATATTAATTCCGGATCATGAAAAACAAAAATATCTGAATTACTTTTTTTTAATCTAAACCAAAGTTGTTTTCTGATTAATTTTCTGTCCGATTCTTTTTTCCATAAAGGAAGACCTATAATATTGACACCATTTATATTCCGTTGATTGAATTCTGCTGGAGCATGAAGTTCAACATTGAATTTTTTTGATAACGACACTGCTTCTTTATGAAATATTCGGTTATCATTCCATCTATGGACACTAGTTCCAATGAAAATATTGTAATTATTTTGCAAACAATAAACCTCTTAATTCAGCCATCCAACCTCTTTTTACCTTTAATATGTAAACTAAACCTAAAAGTAAAAAAATAGTAGTCTGGATAAATATGTTAAATAAATCAGGAATTCCCATTAACAAATAATTAATGATATAGATTGTAAATCCACCTAAAATGACATCACGTAATAATTCAAAGTTCAACAGTTTTGATTTGTAAAATTTCTTAATCAAAAAGATGCTAAGAACAGCTGAAATCATATAGCTAACTACAAAACTAAATATTGCAATATATAAGAAATCAAACTCTAATATTTTACCAAAATAAAGAATTAATAACATTATTATAGCAGATATAGTATAAATAATAGAATTATATCCTCTTTCAGATATTGCATCTATTGGACTTCTACTTAAACCAGCAAGCGTATAAAATGGCAAAGCTAATATTGTAAATCGTAAGATTTGAACTCCTTTATAGCTTTCGCTACCAAGCCAATATTTAAAAATTATTGGGGCATTTGCATAACAATAAATTGAAGCAATTATACTAAAAAAGATTCCTGATTTTAATAGTATAAATAATTTTTTATTTATTTCTTCCAGTGAACCACTTGCAACTTTATTTGATATTCTAGGTAATAATACTAACCCTATAGGATTAACAATTATTAATGCAAGGCGGACCAAACTTAGGCTTGAGTTAAAATAGGCTACGCTATCAAAATCTACTTTTTGAGCAATAAAGATGGGTACACCAGCTAATAGGATAAATTGGGATATAAAACTTGGAACTCTTTCAAATCCATATAAAGATAATTTTTTCATCTTATCAATGTTAATTGTATGCAAACGAAAACCTTGATTGCGAAATAAAAATGATGAAATCATAATAAGTATAGAAATAGATCCTATCCAAAAAAGACTTTCATGAACTGTGGAAGCATAAATAAAAACAAGGATTGGAATAATTGCGGTGCCTATCAATTGAAAAATATTTGCACCTACCATGTTCATATAACCTCTAAAAATAGCATAAGTCATAAATTGAGAACTCATTCCAAAAGAAAATATTACGTAGTACCAAAAATGGTTTTGATTAAAACCATTAATTTCGAACCATATTACTAAGATAATTGATATGATAGTTAATGGAAAAGTTGCTAGTAAAAATAGCATATACGAATTATCAGCATAAGACTTATCGAAGTTTCTACTTAAATAATTTGGCAAAGCAATATTCAAGCCAATTAAGAGTATTCCCATGCTAGATGTAATAGTTCTTTTTACTAATAAAAATTCACCAAGTACATGCAGCCCATGCAATCGGGCAATTAAACCATTTAAAATGAATATTCCACCTATCACTACAATACCATTAATAAGTGTGACTATTATATCATACTTCAATGATAAATTTTTGTTTAGAATCTTCATTTTAGGTTTTGCTTAAATATTCAAAAGATTAAGTATATAATTATCAACTATCAGTATCTAGAACAAATAATTTATCAACATTTGTAGAAGCTATTGAAATCGCCAGAAACATCCATAGAATCCTATTATCATTTATATCCCCAGAAAATTGAGCAGCAATAAACATAACAGTTGTACCTGCAACCCATAACGCTGAATGGTCAGTAAATGATCCTCTAAGTTGACCTTGACTAATTAATTTATATGTTTTTGCGATAAATAATGATAATACAGTTAAACCAAGAAATCCTAACTCAACAATAATCTCAAAAAATATATTATGAGGATACCATCTCCAATCTCTCCATATAAATAATGAGCTAAAACCTCCTGAACCAAGACCAAATACAAAGTTTACTATTGAAGAGATCCATGATTTAAATGACATCGACCAAAATTCAAATCTAGTTGCTATGGTGCTTACTCTTTTAACTCCTTGTTGCGTAATGATAACTGAACCCTGTGAAACATCAAAAAATCTTTGAGTCAGGTTTTCAGGTAATAAAAGTAAAATTACAACAATTGTACCTATTGCAATTGAAGCATATACTATAATTTTGATATAGTGATTTCTTTCATAGAGAATCGCATAGATTATAGAACCTAAAATTATACTAACTAGAGGACCTCTAGATCCTGATAAAATAATTGTTAATAATATTAAAGAAAGAATAAAAATATAACTTATACTATCACTAGGCTTTTTTCTTATTAATAATGCTATCATCATTGCCGCGCCGATTGCTAAATATCTGCTAACTTGTATAGGATTTGCACCAGGAATTGAAATTCTATTCCAATATGCTAATACAACTGCAAAATTTCCCCATTTTAAAAAATAAATAAATTGGAATAACATTATTCCAACAATTATAGCTAATAGAAAATAAAAATAAAAAAGAAGTTTTTTTGAATCATCTGGTTTTTTGATTACGAGAATAGGAGTTAAAAACATTGTTAGTGCAAAGGTATTAAAACGGATTATTTTCATTAATCCATACTCAGGAGAAGGTGTGTATAAATATGATAGTCCAAGAACAAATCCAAAAAATATAAATATATAAACAATTTCTTTTAAATTTTTTGGAATATTCCAACCATCTTTTATAAACATCTTAATTAATCCGATCCAGATAATAATTGTTGCTATAAGAGTAATATCTAATACTTCAAAAATTGGATTATAATTAATTAAATACCCTTTAATTATTGCTGTTAGACTTAACAACATTAATGAAATAGATGGATTATTTATTAACCACCAGAAAATTATTATACCAATAGGTAATATAATCATTACTAATGGAGATGTATTGATACCTATAAGAAAAAATGTTATTTGAGCAAATGAAAAGATTATAAGCAGAAGCATTACAACTTGCTTTGCTTAATCGCTAATCGGAATCCCTTCGTTCTATGATCAGTATAAACAAATATTAAAGACATTAAAAAACTCATAACTGTTGCTCCAATTACTATTAATGATCTTTTTGGCTTGGTTTTATTAAGTGCAACCTTAGGTTTATCAATTATTTGAAGGGTAGGTATATTTTTTGTTTCTTCTAGTTTAGCCTGTTCAAATTGTGGAATCAAAATTTCTTGAATAGTGCTTTGTAATTCAACCTCACGAATTAATCTGGCATTTTCTAACCCTAAAGATGGCAAAGTATTAAAAGAAACTGAAAACTCAATATTTGGAATAGTATCTATCTGGGCAGGGGAAATATTTGATAATAGATATTGCAGTTTCTCATCCAACCTTATCATTAACAGTTCAAGTTGAATTGTTTGTTCGCTTAATAGTTTTTCCAACTGCATTATAGTAGGGTTATTATTAGACAAAGTTGTTTTAGCAACGGCTAATTCTGTTTCAGTTTCAATCTTTTTTGCATATAATGCGGTATATGCTTCAAAAATTGAATTATATGCTTGTGCGCTCATTTGCATAGTACTAGATAACTGAGCAACTAAATCAATAATACCAGTTTTTTCCTGAAATGTTTTTAAAGCAAGCTCCGCCTTTTCAAGATCTTTTTTATTTATATTTATTCTATCCTCTAAAAATTCTCGATTATACTTGCCAGCTTCCATTCCTATACTTTGATTAATCTGATCAAGCATAAAAAGAACTTCAGTTACCATTTCTTTAGCAATTAACGGGTCTTTATCAATAATTGTAATTTCTAATGTCCCTTCTTCTGTTACTTCTAATTCCATTTTTTCTTCAAAAGCTTCAATGGCAAATTCAATATCTCTTTGCTTATACCTATCAACTAAATTGAATTTTTTAACCATATATTCTTTAACAGTCCTGCTCTGAAGTATTGCTATAAAATTATTAATATCCTCATTGATTGTAGATAATCCAAAATCCGCAACTGGGATAGGTGAAATTGAAGATAGAAAGTTGAATTGCCCAGCGCCTGAGGAAAGCACAACAGCCTTTGATGCATACCACTTTGGCAATAAAAGTGATATAATTATAGAAGATATGGCCACAACTATAACATTTTTAACAATAAATTTTCTGCTTTTCCAAAATAGAAAGAAACTTCCAATAAATCCCTCATCTTCAGTGATGTTATAATTATGTACACGTCTATTATCACCAATTATTCCATATCTTTTTAAATCTGCCAATCTATTTCGAAGAGTTTTCTCAGACATACCATTTAATTCTGCAACACGTTTTCTTTCTAATGGATCATCAATAATAGAAGGATATTTATCAACTAGTAATAAAATTTTCTTTTCATGTGGTGATAGATTTATACTCATCTAAGTGTTGCTTGATATGCTAACATTAACGTTGCAATTGATGTTAAGGCTTGGACAAATCCTGTGTTGCCAAAAATAATACTTCCATAAGTTTCAGGTACATCAACAATGTCACCTGGCTCAATAATTTCATTATAAGCTCTTTTCAATATTCTACCATCTTTTTTTAATATTCTAACTCTCTTTGATGCACCAACATCTAATGATCCTCCACTTAATGCTATATAATCTTTTGCGCTATACCCTGGTCGAAAATAATGTGCAGTTGGTTTAATAACAAAGCCTGTTACTAACACTTTATTTGCATTATCATATTCCATATATTTTTTTTGCTGTTCAGAATTTATACCTTTAAAAGGTACGAAAATCTTATCACCATCCGTTAAATATGGATTATTTTTTACATCACCATATAGTAAAAATTCTTTAATAAATATATTAGTGCTTTTATTTGCTCGGATTAAAACTGCTCTATCTAAATCCGCATATTTCTGTAGTCCTCCAGCTTCATTAATTGCTTCACTAAATCTACTCACCGGTGCCATTTTGACATATCTAGGTCTATTCACAGCTCCATAAACGAGAACTCTAAATTGTCTAAATCGGATAAGATCTATAGAAACTTTTGCTGATTTATAGATCTGTTTTATCTCTTCATTAATTTCACGATCAATATCTGCTAAAGTTTTACCAAGTACATTTATTGGGCCAATCTCGGGAACGATTAAATTACCCGTAGGGCCTATAGTAACAAAATTATCAATGTTTTCTACAGACCATAATATCCTCAAGCGATCACCAGGCCCCAAGTAATAATCTTCAGGTTTAATTGCGCTTTCTAAAGGAAGCGGTTTCACTCCATATTCACGATATATTATTGGTTGTTGAGTATTATCTAATTGAGTGGCGTCTAGCTGGTTCGATGATTGTGAATAAGAAATATTAATAATTGTTAAAATATATAAATAAAAATAATGAGATCTGTTTTTTCTATTTTTCAAGATGAAATGCCAAGTCTTTCCTGTTTATAAATATGATTATGTATTTTTTTCCACCAAGTTTCATTGTTAAGATACCATTCAATAGTTTTAATTAATCCAGTATCAAAGGTTTCTTTTGGTGTCCAATTTAATTCATTTTTAATTTTAGTTGAATCAATAGAATATCTAAAATCATGCCCTGGACGATCCGTAACATAGGCTATTAAATCATGGTACGACTTTCCAGAATTTGCAGGATTTAATCTATCTAAAACACTACAAATTGATTTAACAATATCAATATTCCTTATTTCATTATTTCCGCCAATATTGTATGTGTCACCTATGGTGCCATCCTGTAAAATTAGATCTATTGCTCTACAATGGTCTTCGACATATAACCAATCACGTATATTTTCACCTTTTCCATAGATTGGAAGTTTCTTTTCTGATAAACAATTAATTATCATTAATGGAATTAATTTTTCAGGAAATTGATATGGTCCATAATTATTAGAACAATTTGAAATAGTAACTGGTAGTCCAAAAGTTCTAAACCAAGCACGAACAAGATGATCAGAAGAGGCTTTAGAAGCTGAATATGGAGAACTTGGATCATAGGGGGTTACTTCTTTAAAAGATCCACTTTCACCTAGACTGCCATATACCTCATCGGTTGAAATATGGTGAAACTTGAAATAAGATTTTGATGGATTATCTAACGTATTATAAAAAGATAATGATTCTTCAAGTAAAGAATATGTCCCAATAATATTAGTATTAATAAATTCTTTAGGTCCATCAATAGAACGATCCACATGACTTTCGGCTGCAAAATGAACAATCTTATTAGGCTTATAATCATGAAATATTTTTTTGATACAATCTCTGTTACATATATCATCATTGATAAATGCATAACGAGGATCATTTTCTAAATTGGTTAGATTATCAGGATTTCCAGCATAAGTTAATTTGTCTAAATTAATTATTAATTGAAAATTAGTATTATTTATTAGATATTGAATAAAATTTGAACCAATAAATCCGCTACCACCTGTCACTAAGATATTGTTATTCATTTTGAATTATAAACAGGAAGTTTTGTTTGATTCGATAATAAAGGTAATTCCAAATCTCGATTAGAAACAATTGGATTTGAAATCTTCCAGTCTATTGATAATTCAGGATCATTCCATCGAATTCCATATTCATCCTCAGGATGATATACCTCGGTACATTTATATTGAAAAATTGCAATTTCTGATCTTACAATATATCCATGAGCAAAGCCTGGAGGCACATACATTTGCATATGATTTATATCTGAAAGAATTGTGCCATAATATTGCCCGAAAGTGGGAGAGTTTTTCCTAATATCAACAGCAACATCAAATACTTCACCTAAGCTTACGCGTACTAGCTTACCTTGAGGGTGATTTAACTGGTAATGTAATCCTCTTAAAGTATCTTTATTAGATTTAGTCTGATTATCTTGAGTAAACTTACCTGATAAACTAATATTTTTAAAATATTCATCCCTAAAACTTTCGAAAAAGTACCCTCTATTATCTTGGTGAATGGTAGGTTTAACCAATAAAACGCCATCAAGATTTGTCTCTTCTATAATCACTTACGCCCCACATTATCGAATTTAAATTCTAATCTTTTTAGTTCAGAAATATTTAAAATATTCCTCGTATCAAGAATAATAGGCGTAAACATCAATTCCTTAAGCTCCTCTAAATTCATTCCTCTAAATTCATTCCATTCTGTCATAATTACAACAGCATCACATTCTTTAACAGCAGATTGCCAACTTAATTTATATTCAATATCTGGTATTAGTTTTTTCATAGAATCATTTGCTACAGGGTCATAAGCTTTAATAGATACTTCCCTATTTATTAATTCTAAAATAATGTCAATTGCAGCAGATTCCCTAACATCATCTGTCTCTTGTTTAAAGGATAATCCTAAAACTGCTATCTTTTTATTTTTCAAGTTACCTTCAAGTAGATCTTCAATTTTATTGAACATTCTTATACGTTGATAATTATTAGTTTTAATTGCAGCATCAATAGTATACATATTCAGTTCATATTTTTTTGCTATTTGCACTAACGCTTTAGTATCTTTTGGAAAACAGGATCCTCCAAAACCTGGGCCAGGGTGCAAGAACTTGGGGCTAATACGCCCATCGGACCCGAGTGCTTCTGAAACTACATTTATATCTGCGCCAATTTCATCACATAGATTTGCCACCTCGTTGATATAACTTATTTTCAAGGCCAAGAATGCATTAGCTACATATTTTATCATCTCAGCAGTTTCTATTGTTGTATTAATTAAAGGTGTTTTATTAATATATAAAGGTCGATAAATATCTTTCATATAATCATATGCTTTTTTGCTAGAAATACCTAAAACGACTCTATCCGGATGTAAAAAATCAGAGACAGCTTTACCTTCTCTTAAAAATTCTGGATTTGAACAGTAATCAAATTCAATATTATTTTGATTATGTTTGTTTATTACATCAATAATTTGTTTTCCAGTACCTACAGGAACAGTACTCTTTGTGCAAATCACTTTATAGTTATTTAGATTTTTCCCTATTAATTCTGCAACTTGTAAAACAGCTGAGATATCTACTTTTCCAGATTTTTCTTCGGGGGTTCCAACTGCAATGAATACTACTTCAGCACATCTTATAGATTCTTCAATATCATTAGAAAATGTTAATCTTTTTGATTTAACATTTCTATTTACTAATGCTTTTAAACCTGGCTCATAAATAGGAATCTCACCTTTATTCAATAATTTGATCTTTTCTTTATCAATGTCTAAACAACATACTTTGCTACCAAAGTCTGAAATACCAGCTCCAGTAACTAACCCAACGTATCCTGTTCCTACTACTGCAATATTTTTCATAATTAACTAAATTACACCTATATTTATTTCAATAATAAATTATTATATGTATGCTAAGGTAGGCCAACCTTTTTTCTAAATACCCATTCTATAGTTAATAATAGAATTAACGCTATCATCACCCATTTATTTTCATTCAAAGTAATAGATTTATTTATCTTACGTTTACTTTCTATAGGTACAATCTTTTTTACCAAACTTGATCTAAACTGCCATGGATAATATTCGGCATCTGTACTATTAGATATAATCTCAAGTAATGAGGAATTTAAAGCAACCTGGTTTAATTCAACTTGACTTTTTTCAACTATAAATTTTCCATCCTGCTCCATAGGATCAGCTGAACCATCTTGAATTACAATTTTATAATGATAATTACCAGGTTCTGGAGCCCAAAAGTTACCCTCCCAACGTACAGTCTCAGGATTGAATCTTAATTCAAAGGAATTAATCTCAATATTATCCTTAACTATCGATATAAATGCTTGATTATTTATATTAATATAATCCTTTATACTGCTTCCAGAAATTATTATCTCTTCTCCCTGCTGATATGATTCTTTATTTAATCGAAAATATAAATTTTTATCACCACCTGTTTTTAACAACCAAGAAAATAGCTTTGACCATATTTCACCAAAATTATTATTTGAATTAGAAATATTATATTTAATAGTTGAAAAATCATTTGATGTCCATACAATACTACGAATATTTTTAACTTCACCCATAAAAAGCACTGGAATAGCTTCATTAGATTCATGATACGCAATTGGATAAACTTCATTATGTTTACTATTGAATTCATAGGGCGTTATAATTGGTGGAAAAATATCTGAAAAGCCGCCATCATTATTTGTTAAAGAACCTTGGATAAAATTACTATTTATTATTTCTTCAGTAAAATACCAAGATTTTTTGTCCACATTAAAATTTTCTTTTATTAAATCTAAATGAAAAAAAGGTGTCAGTGTCTGAGCAGTATTTTTAGTTACATTCTGACCTAAAATCCATAAAAGTGAAGCTTTTTCAGAAGTAATCTTTTTAGAAAATATTTTTTGAGTCTTTGATCTTAAAGCATCAACAGGATAATTATCAAAAATAATTAATTGATAGGGCCTCGACCAAAATAATTTTAATTGTGGAGAATATCCATTCTTAGATCGGACAAAGTGATCAAGTTCAACACGAGGATACTTATCTATATATTCTTTTATTACACTGGTATTGAAACTTGGTGCACCAGTAATTAAAGCCACTTTATAACGGTCCTTTAATATTGTAATGAAAAATTTTTGTTGATTATTATCTATGTTAATTTCTTCAGCTAAACTTGAAACTTTAACTATATACTCATTTTCTCCAAGATTTATAGGATTAAATATAAATCGTGCCTCATTCCTTGACCCTCTTCCACTAATATTTAGAAATTTTGATCCAATCATCTTTTTCCCAGTGAATAACATTACATTAACTTTTTCATTTAGTTCCCCTAAAGAATGAACTATTACATTTATATTAACATTATCACCTTTAATAGCCACAGTTGGGGCATCCACGCTCTCGATACTTAAATCAATCAATGGTTTTGACTCACCTATACCTAATGTAAAAACTGGAACTTTTATATTTTTTATAAAATTCTGGGGATCAATTCCATGATTATTTTGTCCATCTGTGATAATTATTGCACCAGCTAAATTATCCTGGTTTAATTGAATATGATTAAGAACCTGACCTAAATCTGTTGAAGAGCCAGAACCATCAAGCGTATTAGAGTTTTCAATTGTATTTAACTTATCAGAAAAAGAAAATAGATTAGTTAAAATGTTCTTTTTTGAAATTATATATATGATTTGTTCAAGTTCTGTTTTTACAGTTTGAAATGATATTGCGGGGTGAAAAGAAATGCTCACAGAATTATCAACGTAAATATTCCAATCTAATTTATTATAATTAAATTGAATCCAAGAAAATTTAGGTTGTAATAATAATATAATAATTACTAGAAATGTTATGCTCCTAAAAATTATTAATAATCTTAAATCAGAATGATTTTTTATCAATAAAAAAGAATAAACTACGGTTATAAAAGAAATAAAAACAAAAAACCAAAACCAAATATCAGCTGGTTTTAAAATAAACAATTCCATTATTATATCAATTTTAAATTTGGAATAACTTCAAAATCTAAATCACTACTAATACCTTTCATAAAATAAATTTCTGCAAGAAATGCGATCATTGCTGCATTATCAGTACATAAAGTAATATCAGGATAATAAACATTAATTCTATTATTTAGTTTATCATTCACCAAGTTATGTAAAGATTTATTAGCCGCAACTCCTCCTGCTATAATACAAGTATTTACCTTTTTCATTTTTATAGATCTAATTAACTTTTCAACTAGGACATCTAAGATTGCATTTTGATAACTAGCAACAATATCCTCGATTTTATATGATTTCTCTTTCTTAACTAAGTAAAATAAAGATGTTTTTAATCCGCTAAAACTAAATTCAAGATTATCTTTTTCCATAAGTGCTCTTGGAAATTTAATGGCATTACTATTACCTCTATTAGCAATTTTTTCAATAACCGGTCCTCCCGGATAACCTAATCCTAAAATTCTTGCTCCTTTATCAAAAGCTTCACCTGCGGCATCATCCCTAGTATCGCCTAAAAGTTCATAATCAAAAATATTCTTAATATACCAAATCTGTGTATGTCCTCCGGAAACTAATAAACATACTAATGGATACTCTAACTCAGGATATGCTAAAAAGTTCGCGTATATATGAGCTTCTAGGTGATTAATACCAATGATTGGAATATTTAAACTTTGTGAAAATCCCTTTGCGAAACTAACACCAGTTAATAACGCTCCTGCAAGACCAGGCCCTTTTGTAACGCCAATCCCTTCAATATCATTCAATGAAATGTTAGCTTCTTTTATAGATTCTATAACTAAGTAATTTAATAACCGATCATGTTCACGAGAAGCAACTTCTGGTACCACTCCACCATAATTACTATGAACTTGTTGTGAACTAACAATATTTGATAAAATTTTTCCATTTTTACAAATTGATACTGCAGTTTCATCACACGAAGACTCTATTCCCAAAATTGTCAATCTGATTCCTTCGCAACAGCTAATTCAATATTTCTTGGTGTTAAATCTTTCCAACTAACAATTTGATCCGGAACAAAAATTTTAGGTTCATAGAATTGCTTTTTTGGAGACCATAGATAAGTAAAATCAATACTGACAATAATATCAGATGGTTCTATTTTTGCAATATAATTTATGCCTCCAACAATAGTTAATGAAACGGTACTAGGATTCTTTCTCACAACCAAACCTTTTAAATTATTTTTAATCAATACTGGCACACCTGTTATAATTCTTTCACTAATAGCCTGAATATCCTGACTATAATTAACTTTTAAAAAAGAATACTCTATGAGTGTATTATTTATTCTTTCAAGAGAAACTTTTTTATTAAATGGAATATCTATATTGTCAAAAGTATCATTAACTGTATAAATATAATCAATTAATTGGATCGCATTTTTTGCTCCAGCAATTGTTACTAAACTTGAATCAAGAGATGGTTTGTCAACTTTTATATAACCTGGAGAAGGGTTTATAACTATCTTAGTTTTAATCGGGACATTTTTAACCATATACTCATCTAAACTAATATATATTGAATCAGGATAGATAACTTCAACATACTGTAATTCAAAAGCTGATGGAATTGAAACCTTCTGAGGGTATCTATTATAATAATCATTTAAATAAAAGTTGTATTCCTCGGAAATTCTGTCAAGATCGATAACTAACTTAAAATCTTTTACAAAATCTTTTAAAAGTAAAGTCTTTATTATAGATCGTCCTTTTCCTTTAAATCGAACTTTTGCTGTTTGAGGTATTTCTTTTTTATAGGCTTTTTTTCTTTCATTAAGATTTCTGACTTCTATTGGGATATTAATAATTGTAGAATAATTATTGTTACTAACTACAAAAAGCCATAAAAATACAGCTAAGCCAAATGAGCCTAGACGTGCACCAAATTGCTTATTATTTAAAAAAGTTATGAAATTTGATTCTTTCAAAGATCAGTCAACTTTAAACAATATATTAAAAATTATTCAGCTGACTCTTCTTCGGAAGATTTATCTGTTAATTCTTCAGGTATTTCAATTTTTTGCGCAGCAGGTTCATCTTGTCCACTTAAAAATTCTTCAATATCACCCTTAGAACTGGAATTATTTTTATCGGATAAATCTTCAATATAAATCACGATCTTCTTTTCATCTGGTTTTACTTCCATTACTAAGCCAGATATTTTATCTCCTGATTTATATTTTGATAATTTTTCTTTACGACCTTTAATCGATCTAGAGCTAAATGGAACAATTCCTTCTACATCATCATCAAGTTCTAAAATAACACCCTTATCTAATATTTTTATTATTTCTCCAGAAACCTTTTTACCAGTTTCATATTTTTTTATTAAATCTGGCCAAGGATCCTCTGATATTTGTTTTAGACCAAGCGAAATTTTTCTATTTTCACGAGATACTTCAAGAATGCTTACCTCAATATTATCATCCTTCTGCACCATTTCTTTCGGGTGGCGTACTATTTTTGTCCATGATAAATCAGACACATGTATTAATCCTTCAATTCCGTCTTCCAGTTCGACAAATACGCCAAATTGTGTAATATTAACAATTTTACCCTTACGCAAGGAACCAACTATATATTTTTCTTGAATTTCATCCCAGGGATCAGGTTCTAACTGTTTAACGCCAAGGCTTATCTTCCTATCATCTTTATCAATTGCAAGTACTTCTGCATTTATTTCTTCAGCAATAGAATAAATTTCGGATGCATTCTTAATATGGCGAGTCCAAGACATCTCAGAAACATGAATTAACCCTTCAACACCAGCCTCTAATTCGACAAAAGCTCCATAATTTGTTAAACTTACAATTTTACCTTTGACTTTCGATCCAATTGGATAGGTATTTTCAACATTTTCCCAAGGGTGGGGCATAAGTTGTTTTAAACCTAGAGAAACTCTCTGCTTGCTATCATCATAATCAATTATCTTAACCGTAATCGTCTCATCTAACTCAACAATTTCACTAGGATGGTTTACTCTACCCCAAGATAAATCCGTAATATGAAGAAGACCATCAATCCCTCCTAAGTCAATAAAAACACCAAAATCTGTAATGTTTTTTACTCTTCCTTCTATTATTTGACCAACTTCAATCTCAGAAAGAAATTCTTCTCTCTTTTCTTGAAGACTATCTTCTATTATCACCTTATGAGATACAACTATATTTTTTCGCGCCTCATTAAGTTTAACAACACGAACTTCAATATCTTTATCAAGAAAATTATCAAAATCCTTAATTGGCCTTACGTCTATTTGACTTCCAGGAAGAAATCCAGGTAAACCATTAATATCTACTATCATACCGCCTTTAATTCTTTTAATTATTTTACAACTAAATATTTCTCCCGTATCATAATAGTTTCTTATCTCTGTCCAATTTCGCATAAAATCTGCTTTTTCTTTAGATAGAACTAAATTACCATTTCTATCTTCAAGATATTCAAGATAGACATCAATCTGATCACCAATTTGAGGGACAGCATCTTCTGGAAATTCTGAACGATCAATTATTCCTTCAGATTTAAATCCAATATCAATTAAGATTTCTTTTTCATTCATTCCAATTACTCTTCCAGAAAGAACTTGGTTTTCAGAAATATCAGAGATTGAACCAAGATATTGATCCTTTACTTCATCTTTGACTGAAAATTCATCAGTACTTGAAATCAAATCATTTATATCTATAGTGCGAATATCTTCAAATAATTTAGGATTTAGGTAATCTAATAGAATATCAGATTTACTACCTTTATCATCATCAATATCAATAGCAACTAGAGGTAAATCTTCTAAATTATTAGAATCATTACTGGAATCAGAGATATTTACTTCTTCCTCTTCAATAGTCAATTCTTTTTTGTTTTCTTCAGACATATTATTCCTACTTTATTTATTTTTTATATGATTTATGATCTTATTAACCTGTTCATCAATAGTTAGCTCTGTAGTATCAATTTCAACTGCATCTACTGCTTTTCGCAAAGGAGAATTATCCCGATTTGTATCCTTATAATCTCTTATCTCTAAATCAGAAACCATCTCATCATATGTTTTATTAGCACCTAGCTGATTCATTTCATTTAATCTTCTATTAGCTCTCATTTTTATATCTGCTATCATAAAAAATTTATAATCAGCATTTGGAAATACAATAGTACCTATATCTCGCCCTTCTACTACACAATCAGTTTTGTTTCCAATTTGTCTTTGCATAACAACCATAGATTGTCGAACAATAAGTAATGCACTAACCGCACTAACATTTTCAGTTACATTACTTGACCTTATTTTCTCCGTGATATCCTCATTATTTAGTTTAATTATATTTCTACCTTTATAATCATACATCTCAATACTGAGATTATCAAGAATTGTAGAAACTTTATCAACATTATTAAAATCTATATTAGACTTTAACAAATGTAAAGTTAAAGCTCTATACATGGCACCAGTATCTAAATAAGTTATTTTTAATTTCTCAGCAACTAATTTAGCCGTAGTGCTTTTACCAGATGCAGCAGGTCCATCAATAGCAATTATCATTTAATCACCTTCTCAAAAAGCTGGCGAATTTACTATTGTGTACATTGAAAACCAATGAAATGGAATATAATTTAAAAATTGGAATAATTAAGTTATCAATCATTTATAGATTTTTGGACTTTATTTAATTCTGTTTTATTTAATTCTCTATATTTACCTAATGGTAAGTTTCCTAATTTCAAATCACCATATTTTACTCTATTTAAACGAAATAATTTTCTATTAATTTTATTAAATAACCTTCTTATTTCTCTATTTTTACCATGATGTAATTGTAAGGTGACTATTATTCTACTTTTACTCTTTTTTTGATTAAGAACTTTTGCTTTGGCCCATTGATTATAGCCAATAAAAACTCCCTTTTTTATTTTTGAAATTAATGCAGTATCAAGAATCAAATCTGTTTCTGCTTCATAAATTTTAGGGATAAGATTTTTAGGATGCATAAGTTTATTAGCTAAATCACCATTATTTGTCACTAATAATAAACCAGTTGTGTTTTTATCTAATCTTCCTATAGGAAAAAGTCTCATCTTTGTTGGAAAATAATCAGCAACAACAGGTCTATTTTTTGGATCATCCATACTTGTAATTACACCTATTGGTTTATTAAACATAATAACTATATGGTTTTGATTAATTTTGATATTTTTACCATCATATCTTATAATATCATCATCTTTTACACGGAATGCTGGATCTGTTATTACAATATCATTAACAGTAGTAGTGGCAGCTTTAATTAAATCATCTGCCATCCTTCTAGAAGACACTCCAGATAGCGCTAAATATTTATTTAAACGCATTAATTATTTTATGAAGGTAATAAATTGGATGTAGAATTATTATCAATTGACATATCATTTGAATTATCAGATTGATTTAATTGCAAACTATCTAATTTCATTTTTTCTAGCATATCTTGATCAGTTAATTCCGCTACTTCCTTTATCTTTGGCAAATCAGATATTCGATATAATCCAAAATTTTCTAGAAAATCATTTGTAGTTGCATATAATAGTGGACGTCCAGGTGAATCATCACGACCTTTAATTTTAATTAAATTTTTAGTTAATAAAGTCTTAATTACGCCGCTACAATCTACACCACGGATTGATTCTACATTAAATCGATTTATTGGTTGTTTATACGCTACAATTGCAAGTGTTTCAATTGCAGCTGTAGACAATGTTATTTTACCAGACTTATCAAACATTCTTTTAATCCATTTATCATATTTAGGAAGAGTAGTGATTTGGTATCCTCCCGCAATACTGTAAATTGTATATGATCTTTTATTTTTTTTATAGTACGTATTAAGTTTTTTAATTGCATCATCTAATTTTGGCGCATCATTTTGAAATATTAAATTAACTCTGGTTTGAGTTAGAGGCTCAGGCGCAGCAAAAAGTAGAGCTTCAAGTATTTGTAATTTTTCAGATTTATTCATCAATAATTATGCTTCTGCTTCAATTTTTTGCATTTCTATTTCACCAAAAATTTTACTTTGAATAACAACAATTTTCCGCATTCTAACTAATTCTAGAATAGCTAAAAAAGTTACAACAACTTCAATCTTTGATTTTAGCTTATCTAACAAAAAGGAAAATTTTAGAGAACCTTGCATATCAAAAGATTTTAAAATTATTGCTTTCTGTGCATCTAAATGTATCTCTTCTCTATGAAGCTCATATGGTTGAATAACTGGCATATTTTCCATTGCATTCTTAAAAATACGAGCTATCTCAAAAATTGTAACATCTTTCAAATGCTCACTTATATGCTCTTTATATTTTGGAGTTCTCATTTTCATCCCGCGTGTATGATAATGACTTCGTTCTTCGGCTAGTTGTTTTAAATCAAAAGACATTTCTTTAAACCTCTGATACTCAAGTAGCTGTTGTACTAACTCTATCCTAGGATCAGATTCTTCATCTAAATCAATAAATTCAGGCTTAGGTAAAAGCATTTTTGCTTTAATCCTCATTAATGTAGCCGCCATCAAAATAAACTCACCAGCTATATTTAAATTCAGATTTTCTAACATTTCCAAAGTATCCATATATTCTTTTGTAATGGAAGAAATGGGGATATCATAAATATCAATTTTATCACGACGTATAAAATATAATAACAAGTCAAGTGGCCCACTAAAATTCTCTAATTTTACTTTATACATTTATTTTAAAGAATAATCTAGCCCTGTGGCAGTTCTTACTTTATCAATAATTTTATCTGCAACTAAAGTTGCTTTTTCTGAACCAAGAGTTAAATGATTTAAAACGTCATCTAAATTATTGGATAAATATTCTCTTTTATCTCTAAAAGGTCTAAAATAATCCATAACAGTATCAAATAAATCTGCTTTTACTTTACCATATTGTAAACCTGGGCTAAGAAATTTATTTTGCAATATTATTTTGTCTTTATCACTTAGAAATAATGTAAATAATCTATACAAAGGAGAATTCAAATCTTTGGGCTTATCAACAGGTGTAGAATCTGTAACTATGGACATAATCTGTTTTTTGATAAAACTTTCGTCACCAAATATTGGAATAATATTATTATACGATTTACTCATTTTTTGCCCATCTATTCCTGGTACTAATTGAGTGTTTTTATCTATATCTTCTTCAGGAACAACTAATATATCTCCATAAATCTTATTAAATTTTATAGCAATATCGCGGGCAATCTCTAAATGCTGTTTTTGGTCCTTTCCAACAGGCACAATCTCACTTCCAAAACACAAAATATCTGACGCCATAAGTAAAGGATAACTAAATAAACCCATATTTGGTATAACACCTTTTGAAATTTTATCTTTATATGAAGTAGAACGCTCAATCAATCCAATATTTGTAACATTTGAGATAATCCATGTAAACTCTGTAACATGAGGAACATCTGCCTGAATCCAAAAAGTAGATTTTTCAGGATTCAAACCTAATGCAAAAAAATCCAAAGCGGCATTAATCGTATTATTTCTTAAAACTACCGGGTCATTTATTGTTGTTAAAGCATGATAGTTTACAATACAAGAAAATAGTTCATTTTCATCTTGGTATTTGATCATTCTATTCATCATACCAAAATAATTCCCAATATGCAAAGACCCAGAAGGTTGTATGCCGCTTAATACTCTTTTCAAATATTTACCTCAAAATGCCTCTAAAAATAAATAAGGTTTCCAATTTCGTTGGGATTCCTTTATAAATTGCTGAAAATAATGAATTCTATTAGGTTTTTTAGGATATTTTAATAAAGGCATTCTAGCCTCTTCTGGGGTCCTATTTCCTTTTTTCCTATTACAATCCTGACAAGCAGTTATAAGATTATCCCACGAATCATAACCACCTCTTTCTTTAGGAATAATATGATCAATAGTTAATTTACTAGATTTGATCGCACAATACTGACATTGTTGTTTATCTCTTAGTAATATGTTCTTCCTACTTAATACAACATTCATACTATTATAATTAACATAGTCTTTTACTTTAACAATGCTTGGCAGTTGTAAAGCTCTAGTTGGAGAATAAATGCTATCATCATATGATTCAATAACATCAACTTTATCAAGGAAAAATAAGCAAATAGCTCTTTTGGATGTGGTAATTGTCATTGGAGCATAATTTGAATTTAAAACTAGTACAGCTCGGCTAAGCAATGAACATTTTTTAGTGGAATAATTTTTCATTAATCTAAAATTTCCTTCATTGATATTGAAAAGGTGTATTTAGTGTCTAAATCTTGATTAAAATTTGGTGATTTCTTATCAAAACTTTCTTGTTTGACCCAACCTTGAGAGTGCAAATAGTACCCACTCTCCTCAGCAAGTGCAACATGAGAAACTTTATTATTATTATTATTAAAGAAATGTAAATCACATTCCTGTACTTCATCTCGATTTATTTTATATTTTTCTAAGAATTCAGCTTGTTGGAAAGAATCTCGAGGTAGTTCAATATTAAAAGTATAAAAAACGGACTGAATAAATCCTGAGCAATCAAAACCATTTGGAGATTTTCCTCCCCAAAGATAAGGAGTGCCCAAAAAAGATCGTGCTAAACGAAGAATGCTTTTTCTGCTAGGCTTATCAGTCATATTACCTAATAAAGTATCGGTCCAACCTTTTTCTCCATCCGGTAACACCAAATCAAAACCTCCATTTTTCGCTTTTCCATTAAGTTTATTACCAAAAGTAAGATCTCTGATGATATTATTACCATTTCTTTGAATTACTACCCCGTCCATCTCAAAAACAGTTAGTTTACAATCATATTTTTTCCCAGAATACACTCCCTGATTTTTATTTATCCAACCTTTATAATTATCCCACTGCTGAATTTTAACCCAATTATCACTTTCCTCTAAAACCTTACACGACTCACCTAATAAACCTTGAGTAACTATCTGTGATGTAAAATCAGGTTTATCATATATATTCGCTACAGATACATTTATTGTAAAATAGTTTGTCTTCATGGTTATTAAGATGAAATATTTAACAAGGAATTTATTCTACATACTTTCTATATAACAAGAATTCCATAAAAAATAATAAAATAGCTATTTGAATATTTGTGTAAAAATTTTAATCTTAAACAATAGTTAAGAAAGAGTTATTTAGGGAAGGTCGTGTAATTCGGTCACAGTTCCCGCTACTGTAATTGCTTAGGATCAATTTATAGTGCTATTATCTTTTATAGGTGAGAAGGCAAATTGACTCTAAATGAGGCATAAGTCAGGATATCTAAATAACTCTTCATGTTTAATTTACTTTTGGGATAAAAGTAGTATTTATAAACTAAAATTTTATCCCCTAATTTTAATAGAAGGAAAATGATGAAGAGTAAATTTATTTTTATGTTATTTTTATTTATTTCTTGTAATAATAATACCCGCTTTGATAATGGGGAAAGATTAGCCTTTGTGGCTTCAGAAGGGAATTTTGGAAGAGGTAATGCTTCAATTACAGTTTTCCAAGGCCCTAATCAGATACAAAAAGTTTCAAATATAGGAGACGTGATTCAATCAATAAAAGTATATGATGATAAATTATTTGTATTAATTAATAATAGCCATTTAATAAAAATATATGCTATTACATCATCAGGATTAAGCCTACCTGGAATAGAAATTAGTACTCGAAATTCTGGACCAAGGGAAATGGTAATCGTTGATGACTTGTTATATTTTACTAATTGGAATAGTAATGATGTTAAAATTTTAAATTTAGAAACTTATTTTATTGAAGACTCTATCAAAGTAAATGGAATTCCTGAAGGTATTGTTTTTGATGGGACACATCTATGGGTTGCAATAAGTTCAGGAAGTACTGTAGAAAAAATAAGTATTAATTCTAAACAGATTGTAGAAACATTTCAAGTTGGCAATGGCCCACAGCAAATGCTTATAGAAGGTAGTTCATTATGGATATCAAGAACATATTATAGCCATGATTGGACAGAAACTTATTATGGCACCAGTCAAATAGATATTCTCTCAGGATCCATTCAAATAAAAGAATATAATACCGGAATCGTATGCGGCGGAGATATAATGAAAATTAATGAACAAACATATAGAACTTTTGAAGGTGGAATTGCGCCAATAAAATCTGACCTTACAATAAATAGAACTTCAAAGATTGGCTCATATAATACAAATAGTCTTTATTCTGCAGATGCGCATAATAATTATATTTTTATGGGTACTACAAGTGACTTCAATGGTCCAGATACGGTATATATACATAATAGCTCAGGAGAGCATAGTTTTACTTATATTGTAGATGCATCTCCTGGAGACTATGCAATTTGGGAAATTTCAAATTAATCTGAGAAATACCAATCAATATGGATTTCCACTAACCTACCCATATTGCGATTATTTTGATGCAATAGATAATTATTTATAATCATAGTTTTTTCTTCATTAATACTATCAATTTTTGATTGTAGTGCACTTAAAATATTATTCATTTTCCATGAAATCTTTAAAGATGAAACCTTTAAAGAAATCGTAGATTTTAAGTTCCATTGATCCTTTAAAATAAAATCTGGATCTTCAATCAAAATTGGTGTGCAATAAAATGGGTTAAAGCTAATTTCAGAATTACGATTAATCCATCCTGTAAATCCTAAATCAAAAAATAATATCATATTGTTATTAAATAATTTTTCATTTCCAGATATACTGAATTCTATAAGATCTCCAATACCATCAGTAAGAATATTTGTATTTGTCAAATGACGCAAATAGCCTGATAAAGTCCAATTATCAGAAATAGAGAAATTTAGATTAATATCACTACCTAATATTTTTAGTTTATCATTATACGTTTGTAAAAATTTTTGTGAAAAAATATTTGTAATAATCTTAAATCTTGAAAAAGAATATCTCGCATTTAAACAAAGATAATTTGTTATTACAGAATGTGAATTATTGTTATTTGATGGCATAAATTCATAACTAGGTTTTATTTTTCTACTTGCTTCAAAAGATACGCCTTTATCTTCTTCACCTAAATCAAATAATAATCTTAGAAAATGATTGTACTTATTATTAATAGAAGAAACTCCTCCTTTAACATTGAAGTTTTTTATAAATATATTTGAGTATATAGAACTCCATTCTGTTGAAGAAAAAGAATAAATATCAGAAAGTCCTCTAAGATTGCCTGAAAATCCAAAACCAATCGAAATTGAATCCTTAATTACATTAACAATTTTTGCTTCTATCATTGATCTAGTAAGATGTTGAATTGAGGGATTATTCCATGATGAGTGTTGAACTTCATATTTCTGATTAAACTGAGATCCATGAAATGTCCACTTCCAGTTACCTAAATCCCCTTTCGTAAGAATACTTGCATTAAATATTCTATCATTTAAAGATCCATTTGTACTACTATCAGGTATTCCATTTGATGTTAGAAAATGACCTATTGTAGCCTGAAAGTGAGTTGTATTGTATTCAATAAAATATGATTGTTGTATTGGTTTTATTATGCCCAAGCTATAGTCAGCATAAGGTCCAATATATGTTTTTTTATATCCATTCATAGTTAATAATCTTATTTTATCTGCATATGTTGAATTAACAGATAACATATCAAGGTAATAATCACCTTGTGTATATTGGATACGAGTGTTTACATAAGCTGAATCTAATTTAGGCTCTTGATAGAGAGGAGAACTATTATTATATATGGTAAAATCCTTATTAATATCTAATCCATAACGTTTGGGATAATTTGTAAATGTTCCATCAAAAAAAAGTATTCCATACTTCCAATCATCATTCCAAATAACACGTCCATTTTTAGATATAACACCAAAATGATTAGTCCAATCAAATGGGTAATTAATAAATTCATTTGCGAAAATAGATATAGAAAAAAGGTTGCAAAATAATAAGATTTTTTTCAATACATGCCTTTTAATAAAAAGATTAAAACTTGTTTTACAAAGTGACTGGAATCATAAATATATGATAATTTGAATTTATTTTGAATCATCACTCCCTTTAAAGAGTGAAGTTCTAAAAATATTATGGGTATCTGTCCAACTACCGCTATCATTACTTTCATCAATAGCCAAAGTAAATAAATTCATTTTTGAATCAATATTCTTAATAAGTTGTAATAGTAATGATTCAGGTGTCTTAGGTTTCATTTTACTGTCCCATTCATATTTACTATGTTCTGAAACTATAAGATGTTCAATCCTAGTTTGAACTTTTTTGGGAAAATTTTTTATTTTTTTTGAGGTTGACCTTACAATATCTCTACCAAGTATTACATGGCCAATAAATTTACCTTCATCCGTATAATTTGATTCTAGATCAGAAGATATTTCAACAAGTCTTCCTATATCATGAAGAAAAATACCAGTGAGTAATAAATCACGATCTACCTTATAATGTTTAATCAATTGCTCAGCAATTTTAGCCATTGATAGTATATGTTCAATAAATCCAGAACGATAATTATAATGTAAGTTCACAGTTGCAGGATGTATCATTAAAATTTCTTTGTTTTCCTTATATACCATACTAACTAATCTTCGTAGATGAGGAGAATTCATAGATCGTATTATCTTTACAATAGATTTCCACATATCAGATGCATTTTTTTTTGATGAAGGAACAATTAAAGATGGATCATATCCATATCGACCATAATATTGAACTGATGCGCGATTTATTTTTTTTATTATTAAATGTGGCCTTTCCATAAATAATTCTATAATACCTGATACAGCTACAGGATCACCAGAATTAAATTTCTTTTTTAATTCATTTACATTATCCCATATTTTTGCATTTATTGATCCCGTTTTATCACGCAATCTTAAATCAATAAATAAATTGCCATTGCGGCTATGTCTAATATGCTTCTCGAAACATAAAAAGAAACCTTGTATAGAATCTCCTTCTTTAAACTTATCTATTGATGTAATGGATTTCATGGTACATGAATTTTCCAAAAACAATATGCAAAGTCAAGAATATCAAAATTAAAATTATTCTATTATGAGAAATATCTAAATATCAGATAAGATTACGAATTGTAAATAATTTTAGTTTTATTTACAATTGCTGCAAAGACCAAATAGCTGGTGAATATGTCTAACAATTTTAAAATTGTGTTTTATTGCTATTTTGTCTTGTTGATTTTCAATAAGATCATCGACAAACTCTTGAATATCACCACAACTTAGACAAACAATATGATCATGGTGAGAGCTATCAAGTTTATTTTCAAATCGCTTTCTACCATCACCTAATTCTAATTGTCTAACAAGATTATTTTTAACAAGTACATCAATTGTCCTATATACGGTAGCTCTGGATACTTTTCTACCATTCTTATTGATTTTTAAATAAATTTCTTCAGCGTCTCGATGCTCTTTACTTTGGCAAATCTCATCCCAAACAAGTTTTCTTTGTTTTGTATAACGCATACCTTCATTTTGTAAAGCATCCATTAATAATTGTAAGTTTTTACTCATAAACTTTTGTCAATTGTTATGGTATCTTCTTCAGTTTAGCAAATTTAACTATAAGTTTCTTTTTCAATCCATCTTTAAAAACGACTCCGACTCTTTGGTTTTCTCCACTACCACTTAATGCCATAATTTTTCCTTCACCAAAAATTGCATGTTCAACTAAGTCACCTACCTTAAAATCATCAAACGTTGTAATCGTTCGTTTTATTTTCATCTTTATTGCACCAGTTTTTGTCTTTACAATCTTTCTAGTCATTGCTGAAGAAAATGATATCTTTTCCACAAAATCCTGAGGAATCTCTTTAATAAAACGTGAGGCTACCCCACCCCAACTATCAGAGCCACTTCTTCTTCTATCAGTAGCATATAATAAATAAACCATATCCTGTGATCTTGTTAAAGCAACGTAAAACAACCGTCTTTCTTCTTCCATTATTTGTTGTTCATTCAAAGCAATTGATAAGGGAAATAAGCCATCTTCAAGACCAGTTACAAATACAACTGGAAACTCAAGTCCTTTTGAAGCATGAACTGTCATCATTGTTACATAATTATCATCCGTATTCCATTCATCTATATCTGTCAATAATGAAACTTCTTCAAGAAAATCAGATATTGATGCACCAGGCTTTCTATCCATAAACTCATCAATAGAGTTCAATATCTCTAATACATTATCATATCTGTCATTATCTTCTAAATTATCCTGTTGTTTATAAAATTTTAGTATACCTACTTCTTCAACTAGAGCTCTTGCTAGTTCGCTTGCATTTAGTTTTGGTAATAATTGATTATACTTCTTTATTAGTTTATAAAAAGCTATTAGGGAATCACCCTGTTTTCCTCGAATTTTCATGGGTTCTGGGTTATTAAGTACATCAAACAGTTTTTTATTATCCTTAACAGATTGAATAAAACATTTATCAACTGTTTTTAACCCTATTCCTCTTGGAGGAAAATTAATTATTCTTCTTAAAGAAATTGTGTCATCTATATTAACAATTAAACGTAAATAGCCTAAAACATCTTTAACTTCTTTTCGTTCATAAAACCTAGTTCCGCCAATAATTTTATAAGGGATAGCACTTCTACGAAAACTATCTTCTAAAGCTCTAGATTGAGAATTGGTTCTATAGAGTAAAGAGAAATCATTAAAAGTACGCTTTTTCATTTTTATTTCTTTTTGTAAAGCATTAATTACAGCATCAGCTTCTTCCATTTCATCATGCGTTTTAATAACACCAATCAAATCTCCTTCACCATTTACTGACAATAAATCCTTATCAACCCTATCTGAATTATTACGAACAACAGATTGTGCAGCTTGTAATATTTGATTTGTAGATCTATAATTGTTTTCTAAAGTAAAAGTTTCACATTCAGGGAAATCTTTTTCAAAATCTAGAATATTTCTTATATCGGCACCTCGCCAAGCATATATAGATTGATCATCATCTCCAACGACACAAATATTTCTATGTTTTTCAGCTAACATTTTAATAAGTAAAAATTGTGCCTTATTTGTATCCTGATATTCATCAACCAGAATATATTTCCACAACTTTTGATATTTACTTAGTATTCTAGGATGATTATTAAAAATCTCTAATGGAAAATTCAATAAATCATCAAAATCCACAGCATTATTCTCTTTTAGTGATTTATTATAAGATTTATAAATATCAATTATAATTTTATCTTGCACTGTTTTTGCAGATTTTATAGAAGATTTAGGATCTATAAGTTTAGATTTATAAAAACTAATTTTATTTATTGCTGTTTTTGGCATAACATTATTCTTAGATATATTCAATTCTGCCATAATTATCTTTATTAAAGATATTTGATCAGTCCTATCATAAATAGCGAAATTCTTTGTAAACCCTAAGTGTTTTATTTCATTTCTAAGAAGTTTTGCACATATAGAGTGAAAAGTTCCAATATTGTTAACTTGAACATTGTTTTTTAATAATGCATTAACTCGCAGTTTCATCGCTTCAGCAGCTTTATTTGTAAACGTAACTGCTAATATTTCTTCCGGCTTCACAATTCCTTTTATAATTAAGTGAGAAATTTTGAAAGTAAGCACTCTAGTTTTACCACTTCCTGCTCCAGCAAAAATTAATATTGGCTTATCAACTGCTTCTACAGCGGCTTTTTGACTATTATTTAATTTTTTCAAATCCATATGATTTAGTTATTTCCCTTCAGATTCCATTTTTTTCTTCTGTTTATTAACTCTCCTACGAACTTCCTGAAATTTTCTTTTGGCCTTATTATGATCTTTTTCATTCTTTGTAAATGTATGATATCCATCACCTTTAGCTACGAAATACAAATATTCATTAACACTAGGATATAATGCCGCGATAATAGATTCTTTTCCAGGATTATTTATTGGGCCAGGTGGCAATCCTTTGTAAAGATATGTATTATAATTTGATTTAATTTTTAAATCATCTTTAAGTAAACGTCTTGGACCATCATCAATTATATATTGAATAGTAGGATCTGCCTGTAATTTCATGCCTTTTTTTAATCGATTATGATATACTGCTGAAATAATTGATCGTTCAGAATCATATATTGCTTCACCCTCAATAATAGATGCTAATGTAATTACCTCTAGTATAGATAAACCGAGTTCTTCAGCCTGTACTTCCATAGATTTAGAAATATTATTCTTAAACTCATTTACCATCCTAGTTAGCACTAAATAAGGATTGATTCCTTCAGCAAAAGAATAGGTATCAGGAAATAAATAACCTTCAAATGAACTCCCCTGAAGATTAAATAATTTTATCTTTCTCTTATCATGACATAAACGTAAAAATTTCTTTTTATTTATTTTAATTTTTGCTTCTAGTTCATTCGCTATTTCATCAATTGTCCATCCTTCTAAAACGGTTATTCTTTTTAATGAAGGAACTCCATAGACCAATTGATTAATTATGGTCCTATTATTAAGTGCATTGTCTAGAATATATCGACCTGCGGGAATATGTTTTTCATGTCCTAATGATTTAACTGCCATTGTAAATGTTCTTTTATTTGAAATAATACTTCTCTCTTCTAAGATATCACCTATCTCAGATAGAGTGACCCCTTTTGGAATATTAATTTCCACACGTTCATAGGGATTAGACTGAGGCCAGTAAATAACTAATAAATAGAATGCTAATATGCTTGCAATAACTATAGCAGCAATACTACCTACAGTTTTTATCCCCGGATTAAACTGTTTTATATCCAGCATTTGTGGGGCGGAAAGATACTGATTTACTTAAAACAAAGTCAAATCATTGTAAAAAATAAATGATTGACTGTTTTTAATAATATTATAATTATAATTGCTCAATAATACTCTTAGGGAAGTGCATTGTAACTAACATATTAGGTACATCAACTACTTCAGCGATATGAAGATCACCAACTAAAGAACACAACATATATGCATCTTCATCAGTTATATCATAATTATTTGTTAAATGATCTATCATATAATTAACAGCTTTTTTTGTAGCAATATCTATTGTCTCACCAAAACCAGTTACAGCATAATAATCATTATTTTCATATTGAGGTTCTTTAATTGCTGGCTTATTCTTTATAACACGTACCCTATATGTTATAGTCATAGGTGCCTCTATTGCTGTACCACATACCTCACCTAAGCCCTGTATAGCATGAGCATCCCCAATTGAAAATAAAGCCCCCTTAACAAAGACTGGAAAATATACTGTAGTTCCTTCTGTTAAATTAGGATCATCCATATTGCCACCATTTGCTCTTGGAGGTATAGTACTTAACATCTCATCAGTTACAGGAGCAACACCCATTACACCTGGAAATGGTTTTAGATTTAATTGTACTTTATCATTAAAAGTGGCTGTACTCGTAAGTGTATTAATTTTATGAACAGTTAGTTTTGCATCTGGAAATCGTTCAGAAAGAAAACCAAAACCAGGTACAATTGCTTGCCAACCATAATCATGTAATTCTATATCCAATAAATCAACAGCTAGAATATCACCTACTTCAGCTTCATCAACATATACTGGTCCAGTAAGTGGGTGAATCGGACCAAAATCAATATTCTTTAAATCATCAATGTTCGCGTTACGATGAAGTTGGCCATCGGATGCCTCATGCGTATCAACTTTAATAACTGATCCAGTAGGAACTCTTACAACCGGTGGAATGGCGCTACTAAACTTGTTATGCTTTTGTTCTGCAGAAAGAACATAATCTGGAACAATTCCTACTTCCTCAGAACAAGAAATAATTATTAATGCTAAGAAAATGAAAATATAATTTTTCATGGTTACCCCCTTAAGAAAAAATAACAATTACGAACTGAAAATAAAAGAGGCTCTAAAAAGAGCCTCTTTTATAATCATAATTAATATCTATTATGAAATTAACTACCAGGTACTTCTGTTTCAGGTTTTGGATATGAATCAAAAACCACGTCACCATCCCTATCTAAAGGAAGTTCATCTGTACGACCATAATGTCTCATATCAACCCATCTATGTCCTTCCAGAAATAAGGAATAACGCTTTTCATGTAGTAACTGAGTTAATCCGCCGCTTGCGGCATCTGCTAATCCATGCGCAGTACGCACAACATTAATTTCTGCAAGTCCATCACCACCATTTCCAATGTTTGCTTCCGCTTTAAGAAGAACTAACTCCTCATTACGGATTATTGTAACTGGATCATAATCACCTGTCCACATAGTTGGTGCTAAATCACTAGTTAATCCATCATACGTAATTTCAGTAGCACGCTCAACCACTTTACTTGAAAAGCGTGGATCACCTGCTTCGGCATCTGTCTCAAAAGAAGAATGAGCCATAAGCCTAATAAATGAACCAGTAGGGTCAGCATACATTCCATTACTTTGATCTCCTTGACCAGAACTATATACATGGTATACGCCATGTGACATATCTCCAGCCGCATCCATAAAAGAATTATCTAAAGCAGTAAGTGCTGTTGACCAATCGTCAAGGTACACAGCAACTCTAGCTCTTAATGCTCTGTTAAACTGTGCAAACGTTGCAGGAGTATCAAATCCAGCAAATCCACTGGACAGCGTAAAGCTAAAAGAACTACCTGCGCTATTGAGATCTGCATAGCCACCATCTAATAATGAAGCAACTTCTGCCCAACCAGCTGCCTTAGAAACAAAGTCAGATTCTAGGCCATTATATGGTGCAATTTTGCATCCATTTTCATTTTGCATACTCAAGACTAATGATAGCTGATATGCTTCAATCGTTTTTGCAAACCCAGTGGCTCCAGCATCATCAGCAAACTGATTAATAAGTATACGACAATTTGCTATCACACTGTAGCGAGCTGCCCATGGTGAGTATACCAAAAAACCACCAGGGTCAAGAGGACCTCTAAGTAATTCTCCCGTATACCGAGGGTCAGCTGGTTCTAAGTAATACGTTTCACGACCTACTGAGCTAACTTCACGAAGATACAGTCCATATGATGAACGCATACCTGCTTCTGCACCTGTAACAAGTGTTTGCACAGTTGCTACATCTGTTGAAGGCGCATTTGGATCTGGAAATTCTAAATCTTCACATCCAAACCATAAAGTTACGAAAAGTAGGGGTAATATATTTTTTAAGTTATTCATTGTTACCTCCTATAAACCTATTGAAACATTAAAGTATAATGCTTTAGACATTGGATAAGGACCTGTATCTACAGAACCACCAACGGCTACATTACCAAATTGACTCACATCTGGATTCCAACCAGAATAATCAGTGCTTAACCACAAATCTCTGCCTGAAATACCCACCTGCATACTAGAGACTTTTCCAGCAAGCAATGATTTAGGCACATCCCAATTAAAACTTAATTCGGACAATCTAACATAACTACCATCTTCAATATATGGAGCAGTAACACCACCTAATACGGTTAGTCGTTCAGGACCATTTCCAGACTTTGTTCCATCATCATTAAGGTCTAAGGTTTGATCATCAAAATCATACGTTGTACCACCCAAATCAGCGATCAATTTTTGAAGATTAATAATATCTCCACCTTGCTTAATATCAAAATGAGCTACGAAACTGAAAGCACCAAACTGAACTCTATTATTAAGACCCATAACAAAGTCAGGAGTTTCATTTCCTAAAACTACATGTACACCGTTTGCATCCAATTCAGCTCCAACCATTGTATGGGGAGACCAACCTTTTTCAATACGATAGGCACCTAAAAATGTAGCAAAACCACCTGTGTTGTAAGGATCAACCTCAAGTCTAGTGATTTCTGATTCAGTAGTATAGTAAGATAGTCTACTTACCCAGTTCAAATCTTTCGTTCTTACTGGATTAAGCACAAGATCTAATTCCATACCATTCGTTTTCATATCACCTGCATTTGCCCACTTATTTGTATAACCAGTTGAAGGAGCTTCCTCAACTTCTAATAATAAACCTGTAATATCTTGATTATACAGAGTGAACTCAAATCCAAGTAGACCATTCATGATAGAACCATCAAAACCATACTCAAGCTCAGCCATTTCTTCTGGTGCAATATCATCTAGACCTTTTAAACCACTAGTTACCAAGCCTGACATACCTCCGATATTTGAAGGAGACATAGCAGTATATTTAGCAAATGGTTTAGGCATATTTCCTGTTACACCATACGAAGTTCTAACTTTCAAATCATCGAATATCGCTATTTGACCAGTACGATACGAAGCAGCAAACTTTGGATACATATATGATTTTTCAGTATCACCAAGAGTACTACTACGATCAGAGCGAACACCAAGTGAAACATGAATATTTTCACCAACAGCTACCTCTTCTTGAACAAACCAACCACGATCCTGTTGTTTCCGTCTTGTCTGTAAGGCAGAAGTCGCTGCTGATTGATCAATATTTGTTTGCGTAACAACCATACCAGAAGCAATAATCATAGAATTATTATAATCCACAGTTTCTGCCTGGTATCCAGCAGTCGTATTAAGTTTCGCACCACCCAAAGACATACGATGCGCCAAATTAAATGAAGCATTCGTATTCAAACTATTATGGTTTGCTAATACAGATGACCCTGGATTTGATTTAAGTTGTTCATCCTGAAGTTCAGGTGGAGAAAATACCGTATTTTCCTGACCTACATAATCCGCACTTAAAGTTCCGATTAAATCTAAACTCATATCAGAATTCCTCATGAGATTATAATCCAATCTTGTACTTCCCATTGCACGATTCACAGTTTCTTCATTAGTAAGAACAGCTGATTCATGCAGTGGATTGGATGCATTCGTAGGATGTATCGGCCAAGATCCATCTTCATTTTGACGAATATCTATGAAACTCGGTGTAGCAGCAATAGCAAAGTTAAATGATTTACCACTATTATCATTTCCAGTTATACCTCTATCAGAGAAAGTATTAGCTAAATACGCAGTAGTTGCAATCTTCAACTTATCATTTACTCTATGATCAACATTGGCACGACCTGAAACACGTTTATACCCTCTATTTACAATGATATCACCTTCATCAAGGTACTGACCAGAAAGAAAAAACTGAGTTGATTGATCCCCTCCAGTTACACTTAATGATGTTTCTTTAAGGCTTCCCGTTTCACCATATAATTCATCTTCATAATCAATCTCTCTTTTCGCCCAGTTTCCACCAGCATCATTTCCTAATGCTGCAACATCTGGACCATACTGATCTTCCGCCTCTTGATAGGTCTGAAATTTACGAAAACCTTGCTTGTTAATTATACTTCTAGAACCAAAACGCTGTGAAACATTCACTTTAGTTTTTCCAGACGTACCACGCTTTGTAGTAATAATGACAACACCATTGGACGCTTTTGCACCATATATAGCAGCAGCACTAGCGCCTTTAAGAACTTCAACGCTCTCAATATCACTAGGATTTATATCTGCAATACGATTGGTAGGCTGTCCTTGAGGTCTAGCGCTCCCAGCACCAGTCGCAGCACTAACTACATCAATACCTGATTGATTTTCAAAGTTATTTACAATAATTCCATCAACAACATATAATGGTTGTGTTTCCCCTGCTATCGTAGCAACACCACGAAGATTCACACTCATACCACCGCCAGGAGCACCAGTATTTCTGCGAATATGAACACCAGCGAATTTTCCGCCTAAAGCTTGATCTAAAGATTGACTTGGTGAACCATTTAATTCATCGCCAGATACTTTGGCAACAGCAGTAGCTAGGTTACGTCTCTTAACTGAGGATGCAAGACCAGTAACAACTACTTCATCTTGCTTTAATACATCCGGTTCAAGCTGTACACTTAATAAAGACTGACCTTCAGCAACACCTACTTCTTGTGATTTATAACCAATATAATTAACAACCAATGTAGCACCTGTCTCAATATCTAATGAGAAAGCACCGTTATCATCAGTCGTAGTCCCAACAAAAGTACCCTTAACGAATACTTGAGCACCAAGTAGCGCTTCTCCTGTTTGGGCATCTGATACAGTCCCTGATACAGTCAGTGCCTGCGCAGATAACATCTGCACACATAATAATGACATAACCAAAAACAGCATATTTTTTTGCATTTTCATGGCAAATACGCCTCCTATTTATAAATTTCTATCAAAAAAATAAAAAAAAACATCCACAGACAGTCCATAACTGTCTATGGATGCTCCTCTCCGCCCCAACATTAAAACATTATTATACATCTGTCAACAATTATTTAAAAAAATCACTTTAATAAAATAACATTAATGTTAAATGCAAATAGGATTATGAGGAAAAACACGTTGTGATGCCAATTATGGTAATGTAATTTTGCCGCCTCATGAGTAATGAAAATAATCCTGAAAAAATACAATTAATTGATGGCTGGTCATTTAATAAGATCAATTATATCATATTTTTTATCGGCGTGCTTTTTATTATTTTTGGATATATTATTATGGCAACCGGAACAGTAAATAGCTTCCAAAGTTTGACGTTAGCTCCAATTATGTTGTTCTTAGGGTATATTATTATTATTCCTGCTAGTTTAATTTACCGGGAAAAATAGATTTATAGGGATCGTAGTTCAGTTGGTTAGAACGCCGGCCTGTCAAGCCGGAGGTCGCGAGTTCGAGTCTCGTCGGTCCCGCAATAAAAAAACCCTATCAAATGGTAGGGTTTTTTACTACATATTACATTAAGAATAAAATTATAATAATTTTCCTAAAAGTGCCATCAAATCTACTACTCTGTTAGAATATCCCCATTCATTGTCATACCAGTTTAGAGTTTTAACAAAAGTATTATCAATAACTCTTGTAAATGGTGCATCAAAAATAGATGAATGTTTGTTTCCAATAATATCGGTTGAGACTACGGGTAGATTTGAATATTCAAGCACATCTGACATAGGACCTTCTTTTGAAGCAGCCAATACGGCATCATTAATCATGTCAATAGTTACATCTTGATTTAATCTAACATTAAGATCAACGACTGAGCCATCGGGAACAGGAACGCGCATAGCTATTCCATCTAACTTTCCATCCAATTCTGGCAAGACCTTTCCAACGGCTCGAGCAGCACCTGTAGTGGTTGGAATTACATTTTCAGCAGCTGCCCTGCTTCTTCTCCAATCAGAATGCGGAACATCTGCCAATCTTTGATCATTTGTATATGCATGAATTGTATTGATAACACCTAATTCAATACCAAAATTATCATTTAGCACTTTTGCCATTGGGGCTAAACAATTTGTTGTGCAACTTGCATTTGAAATAATTTGATGCTCTTTTTGCAGTCCATGATCATTAACACCGAGAACTACCATATAATCAATCTCATCTTTTGGCGGAACTGTTAAAATTACTTTACTACAACCAGCGTCTAAATGTTTTTGAAGTTGTTCTCTTTGACGAAAAATGCCTGTTGATTCTACAACAATATCTATTCCAAGATCTTTCCAAGGTAATTTTTCAGGTATTCTCTCAGATATCAATTTTACATGTTGATCTCCTGCTGTTAACATATCATCTTTTAAATGTACCTCACCAGGAAAACGCCCCATAACCGTATCATACTTTAATAGATAGACAAGGGCTTCTTTATCAAAAATATCATTTATAGCAACAAGTTCTATATCTTGTCGTTGATTTAATACGCGAAATACTGAACGTCCAATTCGCCCAAAGCCATTAATAGCTACTCTAATCATGAATGATCCTTAGAATAAAGCTCAATTGTATCAATTATCCTTTTCGCAAATCCCCACCCATTATCATACCAACATATAGTCTTTAATAGTTTGTTAGCAGTAATCATTGTTGCTTTCGCATCAAACACCATTGTTTCTTCTCGACCGTTAACATCGCTTGATACTATCGGGTCATCAGTATACCCTAATAAATCTTTATAATCATTTTCTGAATTCTTTTTCATAACAGCATTCAACTCTTCAATAGTTGGCAACGTTTGAAGTTCAGTAGTAAGGTCAACACATGAACCATTAGGTACAGGAACATTAAATGCTATACCTTCTAATTTTCCAGAAAATTCAGGCATTAATTTTTCAATTATTTCTGGGGCACCAGTTGTGTTAGGAATTATATTTTCAACGGCGGAGCGACTACGTCTTAAATCTATCCCTACAGCATCTGCAAGAGGCTGATCAGCAGTGTATGCATGAATAGTAGTCATCATTGCTTTTCTTACAGAAAAATGTTTGTCTAAAATTTTTAACATTAATGCTAATACTTGGGTAGTTGATGAAGTAGCAGAAATTATTCTATCACTTTTATTAACAGTTTCTTCATTAATACCTGGAATCACTATTCGATCAATATCATCATTAGGCGTTCTAGTAACTAAAACTCTCTTTGCGCCAGAATGCAAATGCTGTTCTAATTCTTCTTTATTTAAATATTTACCAGTTGCGTCTATAACAAAGTCAACATCAAAAGTGTCCCACGGAATAGTCCCAGGCTTTCCACCAGAAAGGATTCGAACATTTTGATCTTCAGAAATAAGATAATTACCATCTACTTTTATTTTATCATCTAAAGATCCATGAATTGAATCTCTCATTAATAAATAATGTAAGGCTTCGGCGTGCCCAAGATCGCTAATTGCAACAAAATTTAAATTGGGGTTAGTATAACCCAGTCTAAATATATTTCTTCCTATTCGACCAAATCCAAACAAGGCTATGTTAATTTTTTTACTCAAAGAAATTTCCTATAATGTTTCAGAGCATTGAATATAATATTTTTTTGTTATTATAAAATAACCAATAAATTAAAGTATTATTTGTAACGCAATAATTTAAAAATGAATAAAAGGTAGCCAATGAAAATGAAATTTGACACAAAAGTTATTCACGCAGCTATTAAACCAGATCCTGATACCGGATCAATCGTCACTCCAATTCATCAATCAGCAACTTATGCAATGGAGAAAGTTGGTCAGGATAAAGGGTATGATTATACACGTTCAGCTAACCCAACAAGAGAAATCATGGAAGATCATCTTGCGGCACTTGATAATGGAAAATTTGGTATAGCTTTTGCCAGTGGGATGGCAGCGATAGATAGTAGTTTAAAATTATTAAAATCTGGAGATCATGTTATCTGCTCGGATGATGTATACGGCGGTACATACAGGTTGTTTGATCAACTATTAGTTAATTATGGTTTACATTTTTCATTTGTTGATACTTCTTTCCCCAAAGAAGTTGAAAAGGCAATAACACCTAAAACAAAAATGATTTGGGTTGAAACTCCTACTAATCCATTATTGAAAATTACTGATTTAAACGCAATGTCAAAAATCGCAAAAAAGAATAATTTATTATTTGCAGTTGATTCAACCTTCAGTACCCCAGTTTTCTTAAAACCACTTGATTTTGGAGCAGATCTAGTAATGCATAGTACCACAAAATATATAACGGGACATAGTCAATTAATAGGTGGTATTCTAATAACTAATAAAGAAGATTTAGCAAACAAATTAAAATTTGCTCAAAAAACAATCGGTGCAATTCCAAGTCCGTTTGACTGTTGGTTAACTTTATTAGGTGTTAAGACATTAGACGTGCGAATGAAAAAACATGAGCAAAATGCAATAAAAGTAGCTGAATTTTTAAATAGTCATTCCAAAATCTCATCTTTAACATATCCAGGATTATCCTCTCATACAATGCACCATATTGCAAAAGAGCAAATGAAAGGGTTTAGCGGTATGATATCATTTGAATTAAAGGGAGGTGCTAAAGCAGGAAAGAAGTTTTTAAATTCAGTAAAACTTGCACTCTTAGCCGAAAGCCTTGGTTCTGTAGAGACAATGGTATTGCACCCGGCATCAATGACACATGGGGATGTTCCAAAAGAATATAGATTATCTCATGGTTTTTCTGATGGATTGGTACGTGTATCTGTTGGTATTGAAAATGTTGATGATATTATTAATGATTTTAAGCAAGCATTAGATAAAGTTTAGCCAATAAAAAAGGCGCAAAAAGCGCCTTTTTTATATTGTAAGATCTACTTTCTAACCGCAAGTTGTCTCAATTAATATTGCACAAACTTCATATGGGTCCATATTTGCAGATGGTCTTCTATCTTCTAAATATCCTTTACCATCATTTGCTGTAGCCATCGGGATTCTTATTGAGGCACCTCGATCACTAACACCATACCGAAAGTCTTTTATAGAGCACGTTTCATGTAATCCTGTAAGTCTTTCCTCGTTATGTGCGCCATAGAGAGCTATATGTGCTTCATGTTTTTTTCCTAAAGATTCACATGCATCCTCAATCACTTTTATACCTCCTTTATTTCTCATGGACTTAGTGCTAAAATTTGTATGCGCTCCTGCGCCATTCCAATCTCCTTTTACTGGTTTTGGATGAAGAGTGGCGCTTACACCGTAATCTTCAGCAATTCGATATAATAGCCAACGACTTATCCATAATTGGTCTGCTACATTTAAAGGACCTAAAGGACCAACTTGATATTCCCATTGTCCTGGCATCACTTCTGCATTTATACCAGAAATTTCTAAACCTGCATCAAGACATAGCTCTAAATGTTCTTCAACAATATCACGCCCATACACCTCATCAGCACCAACACCACAATAAAAAGGTCCCTGAGGAGCTGGGTACCCTCCTTCTGGCCACCCTAATGGCACTCTACCTTGAAAAAATGTGTATTCTTGCTCAATGCCAAACCAAGATTCTTGTTCTTTAAATTTTTCATCTACTTTCCTTAAATGAGCTCTAGTATTCGTTGAATGAACAGAACCGTCTGCATTCATAACTTCACACATAACCAAAACATCATCCCCCCCTCTAATTGGATCAGGAACATAGCATACAGGTTGCAACATACAGTCACTATCATCTCCAGCAGCTTGATTAGTACTTGAGCCATCAAAACCCCATATAGGAAGATCATTTAAACTATTTAACGGACCATCAAAAACTTTTGTTTTTGATCTAAGTTTTTGAGTTGGTTCATGTCCATCCATCCAAATATATTCAGCTTTAATTTTACTCACTATAATTACTCCTTATTTTTTAATTATTAATTAATTTCATAACTATCTTTATTTATATCATACGATGATAAAATAACCTGCGTTTCTGTTCTTGAAACGCCTGGCCAACTTTGTATTTTCCTTAATAATTCTTCAAGTGCTTGAGAATTCTTGGCAATAACAATTAGGGTATGAGATCCCTTTCCCGTAGTACTAAAACACTGGATAACCTCCGATGTATCTTTTGCCAAATCAATAACATCCTTATAATGCTCAGAGGATTCAGAAATGATTGTAATGATTGCAGATACATCTAAACCTAACATCTTAGGATCTATACTTGCGTGAAACCCTTTGATTACCCTAGCATCCATTAATTTTTTTATTCTTTCGGTAACCGTTGGAATTGAAATTTTAAGCTGATCAGCTATATGACTCGCTGCAATACGCGCATCTGATTGTAAAAAATTTAGAATCCTTCTATCAAAATCATCAATTTTCATTATAATATTTATTTTCCTCCTATCTTATATTATTATATAAATATGCTATTAAGCAATATAATTTTAGAATTATATAATATTATATTTAATATTATAAGATATTTTAATAATAATCTTCAAATTTATTATAATAAATAATTATCCTGACCTTCGTGGTATTATCTTAAATTTGATCAATTCAATGAATTATTGTGATAAATAGATAGTTTCATAGAGGATTATAAATGAAATTTTTAATCAAATTAATTTTGATACTCACTCCTTTATTTGCAGTTGATTTAATTTTTTTTGGTGGTCATATCGTAACTATGGATGACGAAAATCCATCGATAGAGGCAGTTGCAATTCACAATGGCAAAATTTCTTCTATTGGAAAAAAGAATGATATAATGAAATTGCGATCATGGAAAACAAAGGTCGTTAATTTACGTGGGAAAACATTAATGCCTGGATTTATTGAAGCGCACTGCCATCCTATCGCTACAGCTGTCCTAAGTCAGGTTGTTGATATAAGCGGATTTTATTATAATTCTAGATCAGAAATATTAAATAAAATTCAGTCAGCTGTAAAAAAAGCTTCGCCTGGTAAGTGGGTGTTAGCTTTTGGATGGGATCCAGTGTTAGTATCTGATTTACATAAACCTACTTTAGCTGAATTAGATAGTATTTCACAAGATACTCCGATTTTTATATTAACTCAAATGATGCATCATGCATATGTTAATTCCGCGGTATATAAATCAGCTGGAATAACTATGGACACTCCAAACCCAATTGGTGGTGGAGAATTCCAAAAAGATAGTCAAGGTAATTTAAATGGGGTTATTTACGAATTGAGCGCATTACAATATGTGCTAGATAAAATGCCTAAGACACCTCAGGGAACAGCAGAATTACTACTTAATCTACAATATACAAAATATGCTAAAGCAGGTTACACTTCCATATCTGCATTAGGACCAGTAAATATTGCTGGTCATCCGCTACAATTTATGGAAGATCTATCCATCAATGGATCTTCCGTCAGATCATATGTTTATCCAATTAAGAAGCAGTTAGATGGCTCTAATTATTCAATTGATGACGGGAATGATTTTTTTAAAATAAAAGGAGTGAAACTATATATGGATGGTTCTCCCTATACAGGTGGAGCAGCCTTCTCAGAACCATATTTAAATACTGATTTAACATTAAATCGCATAGGTCTAAAAAAGAATCATCGGGGTTCAACAAATTTTACTGAAGATTCACTATTGACAACCTTAACATATTACCACAGAAATAAATTTCAAATTGCAATACACGCTCAAGGTGAAGTTGCCATACAAGGAATTTTAGATGCGTTTACAAAGATTCTATCTAAATATCCACGAACAAATCATCGGCATAGAATTGAACATAATGCATTAATCACTAAAGAACAAATTGCGCAGGCAGAAAAACTTGGCATAACATTAAGTTTCTTTATAGATCATATATATTATTATGGAGATAAACTGGAATATATTGTTGGCCCTGAAAGAGCAGAAAGATTCATGCCAATTCAATCTGCAATATCTGCAGGACACAACGCTACGATACATACAGATAACCCTGCGACACCAATAGATCCATTTCGAGCAATTTCAACGGCAGTAATGAGAAAAACAAAAGATGATAATGTTATTTTGGGAAAAAATGAACAGATCTCTGTATATGATGCTTTAAAATCAATAACTATAAATGCTGCATGGCAATTATTTGAAGACCAAAGTAGAGGATCAATAACAATTGGAAAATCAGCTGATCTAGTAATTCTATCTCATAATCCACTTGAAATAAATCAAGAAGAAATAAAGAATTTAAGCGTAATAAGCACATGGATCGATGGCAAGCAAGTCAATCATTCCATATATACTTGGAAAAATTTTAAATTAATTTTATTTATAATTTATAATTATATAAATACAAGTATTAAAGAATGGTTTATGTAATCATACTTGATTTAAAGATCTATTTTTTTCATATCAATCAATAATCATATAAAATTCTATTAGTATTTATTATTAAGTATTTATTAATATTCGACCAGTAGTCGAAATATAAACTGATGCTTTCAGACCGCCAATTAGAAGAACGAAAACTTAGACAGGAACGCATCCTTTCCAGTGCGCTTGATGTTTTCAAAGCAAATGGATTAGATGGGGCAACGATGGATTCTGTTGCTGAAAAGGCAGGGTTTGGAAAAGCAACCCTTTACTATTACTTCTCATCAAAAGAAGAGGTTTTCCTTGGTGTTATGGAAGAAGGATGGAAATCCTTAATGGAAAGCTTGGAAGTCATAATTCAAGAAGAACAAAGCCCCAGAAAAACTTTTATAAAGATTTTGGTTCAGATAGCGCACAATGCAAAGCTTAGACCAAATCTTTATGAATTTCTTTTCCAGGCTCCAAAGGCAATAAATCTCACTGATTTTGATGATCAGAAGTGGAAAAAATACCAAAGTCAGCTTTATTCTATACTAAAAGGTCTGTTAGAAGATGGTGTAAAACTCAAAGAATTTCCAAAACTAAATACTAATCTAATGTTTAAAGCTATTGGTGGTTTATTTACTGGATTAATCTTCTTTGGTGATGAAAAAAAGGACTCCGTATCAGAGGATGAAGTCGAAGCATTACTAAATAACTTAATTAGCAAACAGTAAGATACTTATGAAATATTTTTTTTATTTATTATTGGTTTTCCACCCAGTTATCGCCGGAAATATAAATGGTATAGTATTTGATGAGATTAATGATTCTCCAATGATTGGTGCAAATGTATTATTAAGTGATCTTGAAATTGGTAGTGCAACAAATGGTAATGGTGAGTTCGTTCTTTCTAATTTGAATGAAGGAGAATATAATCTTCAAATTTCTCTTATAGGATATGAAACTTATTCAAAATCAATCGCAATAAAAGAAAATGAAAATGTAAAATTAATCATATTCTTAAAAAGAGAGCCCATCATATGGGAAACAATAAATGTTGTGGGAATGTTCCCATCAAAACATTCACCTGAAATCACACAAATCATTGATAATAAAATGTTATCACAAAAAAGCATCTCTAGTATATCTGGATTGTTAAAATCAATGCATGGTATTGATCTGCAAATGGCACACGTCCATGGTCGAAATGTAAATATATCTATACGTGGTTCTTCGGATTATAAACCTGGCGGTTATAATAATAGGGTTCTTCTGCTCATTGATGGATTTCCTGTATCGATACCAAATTCAGGCGCCCCTGATTGGAACGCTATTCCTTTAGAAAATATTGATCGTGTAGAAATAGTGAGAGGTCCTGCATCTTCTTTATATGGTCATAATTCTATGGGAGGTGTAATCAATATGGTAACAAAGTCAAATACACCAAGTCGATTATTCACTTATGATGCTGGAGTTGGAAGTTATAATAATAATATTCTGAATCTTAATTATAGTCGAGATGTAAATAACATAAAAATTTTTACTGCTGCGGGTTATAATTATTCCAATGGGCACCGATTTAATGCAAACCATAGTAATATTCGAGGATCATTGAAAATTAAGAATAGTTCAAATAATAATAAAAACTGGTCCCTATCTACTATTATAACAAAATCTAATAATGGTCAACCTGGTTTTATATACCCAGATAATCCAGGATTAATTTCATATAGAAAGTCAGAAAGAGTAAGTAGTTACGTCCAATTATTTTATTCATTCCCTGTGTTTGATAACGGTTATTTATCCTCTTCAGTTGGCTTGAATCAATTTCATACATTATATAATGATAGAAATGACACGCCGATTGAAAAAATACAAGAACAGACTGCATACAATGATCAAATGCTATTGCTACGTAGTGAATACCAACATTTCTTTGATAATAAATCAATAATAACAATTGGTACAGAATTCGGGAATGATCAATCAAAATCTGATGTAATTAATTCAATTTATACTCAGCCTACTCAACGCACTTTAGCATTATTTGGTCAATTAAAGAAAAATGTAAGTTCGCTTTGGAAAATGGATCTTGGCGTACGATATGATTATCGTTGGGTGCAAGGTGGAAAAAAATACCCAAAAAAAATATTTGAAGCTATCTCTCCAAAGTTCAACCTTTATTTTCAATCCACCCCAACTAAACAATATCACCTATCTATAAATCGTGGATTCAGAGCTCCTTCAATATCTGAACTTTTCTTAGAGCATGAAAGTAGCTATGGATTGCAATTTCGAGGAAACTCGGGATTACAACCAGAATATTTAACTGCAGCAGAAATCGGTTTCAAAAATCGTACCAACCAAAATTATACATGGTTCGCAAATATATTCTATAATTATTATAATGATATGATTGATTTTGTTTATTCGATCCCTGTAGAATCGTTAAACCGAACAAATGTTAAAGGGTATGGTCTTGAACTAGGTGGAGATTTTGATCTACCATTTAATATAGCAAGATTAGAAGTCAGTTATTCATACTTAGATATGATAGATATAAAAAATATAGATATGCCAATTCTTTATAGATCAAATCATAAAATAAAAGGTTCTATAAATAGGAAAATTTTTAATAATACAAATGTTTCTCTGTTTTGTAATTATAAAAGCTCACAAAAATATGAAGATTTCTTAAGCGATGATCATCCTGTCATTGATAACATATTTCGCTTCCCAATTAAAAATATACCGGAAACTATTCTTTTTGATTTACAGCTCACAAAAAGGATTAATACTTATAAGATAACAGGTATAATTAGAAATATTCTCAATAAAGAATATGTTCTTATACAACACTATCCAATGCCGGGTAGAACATGGCAATTAAATTTTTCAAAACAACTTAATTAATTATATAAAGGACCAACAAACAATGAATAGAGTATTATTAAGACTACTAAGCGCATTACTGTTCATTATTACTATATCTTGTGAAGATGACAAAGCAAATAATGATGAAACCTTAGCTGAATCTGGATCAATATATGGTAAAGTTACTTTTAGTGGAACTTGGCCAGATACTGGATCCGTATTGCTTTCATTAAATACCACATATCCTCCTCAAGGACCACCAGCAGGTTTCGAATATCTGTCATTAGAAACTGTCTTAGATAACGAATATGTATACTCATTCAGTAACCTATCATTCACAAACTATGAAGCAGTGTCCATTACATATTGGCCAGATGATTATCCTAATGGATCTTATAGTGCTTTAGGTGGTCATTTTGAAGACATGCCAATCACTCAAGAAAATCCACAAATAGAAATAAACTTTAATGCTGATTTTTAATAATGTTATAATATAACTGATATTCTTTTATAATCCTGTTTTATCTAATACAAGGGTTATTTTTTTCCATATTTTTGCTTTCATTAGCACAAAGAAGTAAATTACCTAAATCCGAGAAAAATATTTTAGGGGTAGTTAACTATGTATAAAGCAAAATTAAATATTATATATCCTTTCCTTTTATTAGTAAATATGAATCTTACTGCTAGTGATGATGACAGTTTATATTTTCAATTTGAACCTGATTCAGTCGATCTAGAAATCGGAGATTCTTTGAAAGTTAAAGTTTCGCTACTAAGAGAGGATGGCTCTTTATCAAAAAACCAATTTCTGTTAACAGGAGAATGGGGGTCTGTTGAAGTAAAGCCTTGGATTAGTAATCCAGATGGCATAGCCAATGTTCAATTAAAAGTATTTAAACCGGGATCATTTAATCTGAATGCTTCCAATATTACAAATGATCGATTTAAGAGAGTCCGCGGCAGCATGCCAATTTCTGTACCTGCTCCTCCAATTGAAACAGTTGATTTTATAGACCCGCCAAGCACTGCGTATGAAGGAACAAGAATAAAGTTTTTGGTAAAAGTTTTAGATCAAGCTGGAATATTAAGAAATGATATTGAGCCAATTTTTGAATCATCAAATGAATCAATTGCTAGTTTTGATGAGTTTGGAAACCTCTCAATCAATCAAAGAGGTCGAGTTCAACTTACTGTTTCCATCAGCAATCAAAGATACAAAAAAATATTTTCGGAAACTGAACTGAGAGTCTTAAGAAATCCAGTAAGAAAAATTGAACTATCAATTGATAAACGTCTATATCGCACAGGCGATGTAATAACTTTGAATGCAAAAGCAAAAACTGCTTCAGGTAAAGAAATAACAGATGTTCCTGTAGAATTTTCATTTACAGGAAAGGCAAATTATGGCATAGGCCTCCCAGCAAGTGGCGTAGTTACGCCTAAGGGTAAATTTGTTGCTGAAAATCCTGGAGAATACACTATTTATGCTACTTCAAGTGGATATACTTCATCGATCACTGTAAAAATAAAACCTAGAAATATTCAAAAGCGTGCAGAACTAATTGGACATGGACTAATTACAGATGTTTTTACATCTGATTTATGGGTATGGCAAGGTGTTGATGAATTTAGTGATAGAGATTTTGCTGTTACTGGAACATGGGAGGCAAATGGAGAGGCTTATTTTTGGGAGGTTACAGATCCATCAAATTTAGTTATAATCGATACAGTAACAGTAGATGCACGGACAGTAAATGATGTAAAAGTTTCTGCAGATGGACGTATAGGGGTTATGACTAGAGAAGGCGCCTCAAGCAGAAAGAATGGAGTAGTTATACTTGATGTAAGTAATCCATATGATGTAAAAATATTATCAGAGTTTAGTGATGGTTTAACTGGAGGCGTTCATAATGCTTTTATTTATGAAAACCATGTATTTGCTGTTAATAATGGAAGGAAATATGATATAATAAATATTTCTGATCCCACTAAGCCATGGCGAGTCACTAGTTATGAATTAAATACTCCTGGACATAGTATTCATGATGTATGGATTGAAAATGGAATTGCCTATTCATCTAATTGGAGTGATGGAGTCCATGTTGTAGATATTGGAGGGTTACAGTTTTCAGAAGAAAATCGATATACTATAATGAACAATCCAATTTTACAATCAGCTGGAAAAGGTAGTGTAAGGAGTCCGCTTTTAATGACAACGAAACAAGATACTACAGGTAGAAATCATGCTGCCTTCCCATTTTTAAGTCAATCAACAGGTAGTTTTTATGTAATTGCAGGTGATGAACATTTCCCTTTTGGATTAGGAGATATTCAAAACAAAGAACCTGCAAATCCTAGAGGCGGTTATCATTTTTTAAATATGAATGATTATAAAAACCCTATTGAAGAAGCAATTTATCAAGTTCCTGAAGCTGGATCGCATAATTTATGGGTTCAGGGTGATACCTTATATACAGCATTTTATCAAGGAGGATTACGCGTTGTTGATATATCAGGAGAATTGCTTGGTGACCTATATAAACAAGGAAGAGAAATAGCCTTTTATTTATCTAATCATCCAGAAGGTCATATTCCAAATGCAACAATGGTTTGGGGACCACAACCTTATAAAAATCATATCTTTTTTGCTGACATGAATAGTGGACTATATGCAGTAAAATTGGTGGATTTTGATGAGAAAGAAGATTAATTAGTTAAAACATGATGGTTTTTAGAATACTGCTAATCATAATAATAACCTTAGGTTCAATAAAGGGAAGAGAATATTTCATTTATGTAACATCTGAATCTCAAGATGAAGTTCATCTAATTAGGTTTGATGGAAAAAAAGGGGAAATAATAAAAGATATTCCTGTTGGAGTATGGCCCTTAGAAATTGAAGGTCCTCATGGAATTACTATATCACCCGATGGAAAATACTGGTATTTGTCATTAGCCCATGGTTTTCCATATGGGCATGTATATAAATACGAAACTGGTACAGATAAACTTATTGATCGGGTGGAACTGGGGTTATTCCCAGCTACAATGCAAATTTCAAATGCAACGGGTCTCCTATATGTAGTGAACTTTAATCTACATGGTGAACATGAACCTAGTACCATATCCATTGTTGACACTGAAGAAATGATTGAAGTAAATCGAATTGAAACTGGTGTCATGCCCCATGGATCAAGGATAACGAATGATGGATTAAAACAGTATTCTTTAGCAATGATGTCAGGTACTTTATACGAGCTTGATGTCCTGAAATTTGAAATTAGTAGAACGTTATTTACTGGGGTAAGTAAACATAAGCATATGAAGCACACGATGGATTCAATGAATCATAAAGAAATGAAATCACATAAAATGCCGAAAGAAAAACCAACATGGGTATATCCACATCCAAATGATAAATATTTATATGTAGTAAATAACGGCACAGATTATGTTGTTGAAATTGATATAAATAAATGGGCTATTACAAGAAAGTTTAATACAGATAAAGGACCATATAATTGTGAAGTTAGTCCAAATGGAAAATATTTAGTCATTACATATAAATCAGCAGCAAAAACTGGTATTTGGGATTTAAAATCAGGAATTGAATTAGCACGGATAAAAAATACAAGAAGAATAACACATGGAGTGGTAATATCTCCTGATAGCAAATATGCATTTGTTTCTGTCGAAGGTGTTCGTGGAGAACCAGGATCTGTTGATATTTTTGATTTAGATAACCTTGTTTTAGTTGACCATATTGAAGTTGGTAAACAAGCAGGGGGAATAGCATTTTGGAAAATGTCTGATTAATTTTTACTGGTTATGATACTTCTTCCGCCAATAAAATAATATAATTATTCCAATGATATTAGGAAACCATATAAATGGATTACTCCATGGAATTCCATCAAAATAAAAGTCCGATATGGGATAAAAAAGTTTGGTAGGAAAATATTCTTTTGAATGAAATGGAAAATCCAACAATATATGAAATGGCCACCCTAACATAGCAAATGCATAATGTTTATTAAAATAATAGACAATTGTAATTATTAAAAAGGCGGTTACATAACTATGGAAAATATCATAGGATAAAAAAACCCAATTTGGAAGCGTATCTAAAGAAGGTGGTCCACCTCCAAATTCAGGAACATTTCCAGTAATTATATTTACAATAATTAATGCGCCAAAAGAGGCCAAGTCTGGCATGGCTCCAAAAAACAAAGCAATCCAAGGCATTCCTTGATAACCAAATAAGCCTCTCCCCCACAATGCATGACTAAATGTGTCCATTATAATATTTGATCAATAAATAGAATTGTTCATAAATAAGTATAGTTAAATTTACAATGTGGGAAGTAAAAATTAATTTTAATTATTCAATCGTTATCAGTGAATAAAATAAGATGCAATACAATGGTTGACCCATTGCGTAGGGTAATTATGAAAAGTCCCGTAACGGCATGGAAAGATACAAATAATGTAAAGAAATATTGGAAAGATTTGCATTTTATATCACAACCAAAATTTGACAAAGCAGTATTTCAATATAATCAACTAACCTCTCTTATCGAATCATTTGGGACTGAGATACTAATGCTACCTAAAAATGATGAAACGAATCTAGACTCTATATATACTCATGATGCTGGTATTGCTACATCTGAAGGAATGATAATCTGCAATATGGGAAAAGAAATTAGAAAAAATGAACCTATGGCACTAAAAAATTTTCTAATTGAAAATAATTTACCAATCATCGGAGAAATAAAAGACTCAGGAATAATAGAAGGTGGAGATATCATTTGGATAAATGAACGAACAGTTGCGGTTGGAGAAGGATATAGAACAAATAAAAAAGGTATACAACAATTAAGAGATATTCTTGGAAACCAGGTGGATGATATAATACCTGTACCTCTCCCCCATTGGCTTGGGCCTGAAAATTGTCTACATCTAATGAGTAATGTAAGCCCTATTGATCATAATCTTTTTTTAATTTATCCAAAACTTTTACCTGTAAAATTTATAAAGTTTTTAAAAAGCCAAAACATTAAACTCATCAAAGTGCCTGATAAAGAATATGAATCAATGGCATGCAATGTATTACCTTTAGCTCCGAAAAAATGTATTATGATGTCAGGAAATCCCATTACAAAAACACTATTAGAATCAAACAATGTGGAAGTTTTTACCTATGATGGATCAGAAATTTCATTGAAAGGTGCTGGAGGACCAACCTGCCTAACAAGGCCTATCTATCGACAAGGATAAAATGTCTTATAAAAATAATTTTACTGCACATACTCAATTAAAAGTATCTCCTTTCTTTGAGCGAACATCTAAATTAAATGAGTCTCAAGAATGGCGTCGATGGTCTGGATATCTTTCTGCCACAAGCTATGAATTAACTCATGAAAATGAGTACTTTGCTATTAGAACAAAAGCAGGGCTCTTAGATATAACACCATTGAAGAAATATATTGTGGAAGGACCTGAGTCGCAGCAACTATTAAATCAATTAGTAACACGTAATGTTGCTATTTGTAAAGTAGGTCAAGTTATGTATACACCTTGGTGCGATGAAGATGGTAAAGTTATTGATGATGGAACTGTACAGAGACTATCTGAAAAAACATTTCGAATTACAAGTGCAGAACCAAACCTGGAATGGATTCAAAGTAATGCAGTGGGAATGGATGTAATAGTTAAAGATGATTCATTCACAACAGCAGCGCTAGCTCTTCAAGGGCCTAATTCTCGCGCAATTCTTAATTCTGTCTCATCCAAAACGTTAGATAAACTAAAGTTTTTTTGGATGATGGAAACAACCTTTGGTAATATCCCCGTATCAATTTCACGAACCGGATATACTGGTGATCTAGGGTATGAAATATGGATGGATCCAAACTATGCAATAGCAGTTTGGGATCTTCTAATGGATAAAGGGAAATTTTTTGGAATTACAGCTACTGGGCTTCATGCATTGGATATTGCAAGAATAGAAGCAGGTCTGATTCTTCTAGATGTGGATTATATATCATCTAGACATGCTCTAATTGAATCCCGAAAATCATCACCATATGAATTAGGGTTGGGTTGGACAGTCAAAATGAAAAAGAGCGGTTTTATTGGTAAATCATCGTTACACAAAGAGTTAAAGCAAGGATCCGACTGGAGTTTTGTTGGTATCGAAATAGAATGGCCAGAATTTGAAAAACATTATAGAGAGGTGGGCTTAGCTCCAGGATTACCACATACAGCATGGAGAACAAGCACTCCATTATATTATAAAAATGAACAAATAGGTTATGCTACAAGTGGTACATGGTCACCATTGCTAAAGCGCTATATCGCTTTAGCTCATCTCAAATCTAACTATGCTCATGAAGGATCCGAATTAATGTTCGAATTAAAAGTTGAACATTTTCGGAAACTTACAAAAGCAACTGTAGTTAAAACTCCTTTTTATGATCCCGAAAGAAAACGATCATGTCCAAAATAAAAAAATATGATGCTATCGTAATAGGCGGTGGCCATAATGGACTTACTGCGGCGGCTTACTTGGGTCGAGCAGGGAAAAAAGTTCTTGTACTTGAAAGAAGACATGTACTTGGTGGAGCTGCAGTAACTGAAGAAGTGTTCCCAGGATTTAAATTTTCTGTATGCTCCTATGTCGTCAGTTTAATGAAATCCAATGTGATGCGGGAATTGATGTTACCAAAGTTTGGACTAGAGCTTCTTCCTCTGGAGAGCACAATGACTCCATTAGAAAATGATTATCTAATTCGAACAGCTGATTCTGATCAAACATATCGAGAAATAGGGCGTCATTCAAAAAAAGATGCAGAAAATTATATGCGATTTGGACCTGCGATGGGACAAATTGGTATGGCCGTCAGACCCATACTTGAAACAATAGCTCCTAATCCAATTCGACCATCACTATCAGATCTTTCTGCAACAAAAATATTGCTAGATCATGTTAAATCACTATCATCAAAACAATTTGAATATTTAACAAAACTCATGACTATGAGTTCAGCAGATTTTTTAGATGAATGGTTTGAGTACGAACCGTTAAAAGCAACAATGTCAGCAAGTGGAATAATTGGGACATTTATGGGTCCTCGCTCCCCAGGATCTGCTTATGTGATGCTTCATCATTATATGGGAGATATTGATGGTGCATATAGAGCATGGGGGTTTCAACGAGGCGGCACTGGCGGTGTTAGTATGGCAATCGCAAGATCTGCGGAACATTTTGGTGTAGAAATAATGACGGAATCATCTGTTCAAAAAGTGATTGTTAAAAATGGTCGTGCTATTGGTGTGGCCTTAGATAATGGCAATGAATATAATTCTAATATTGTAATATCTGGTCTAGATCCAAAACTTACTTTTCTAAAAATGCTAGATAAATCAGATCTTCCATCGGATTTTGTTACTGCAATTAAGAATTTTAGAATTCGAGGCTCTTCTGGTAAAGTGAATTTAGCATTAGACGCACTACCTGACTTTACCTGCCTGCCAGGTGATGGCAATCATTTACGTGGAGCAATTTCTATTAGTCCATCCTATGATCATTTAGAAAAAGCATATGACGATGCAAAGTATGGTAGTTTTTCAGAATCTCCATTTATGGATATCATTCTTCCATCTGTTTTAGATCCTGATATGGCTCCACCAGGGAAACATGTTATGTCATGTTTTGTTCAATATGCTCCTTACGATATAAATGGAGGCTGGAATGATCAAAAAAGGGAAGCCTTTGGTGACGCGGTGATTAATGCTATTTCAAGATATGCGCCAAATATCAAAGATATTATCTTACATCGTCAAGTACTCACACCTGCAGATCTAGAGTCGACATTTGGTTTAACTGAAGGGAATATTTTTCATGGTGAGCTAACTCTTCAACAGTTATTCTCCTTACGACCTGCAGTGAAATGGGCTGATTATACAACACCAATCAAGAATTATTTCCAATGTGGATCAGGAACGCATCCTGGTGGTGGGATTACAGGATCTCCAGGTGAAATGGCGGCAAAAAAGATATTAGGGACTTGGTAATGAAAACTTATGATGTAATTGTAATTGGTGCTGGTATAAATGGATTAACTACTGCATCTATTTTAGGAAAGAAAGGAAAAAGTGTGCTCCTTTTAGAATCCAGAAATAAAGTGGGCGGAATGGCCTCATCAATGGAATTTACCCCTGGATTTAAATGCAATGTAATTCATGATACAATTAAATGGATAGATCCCCGCTTAACCGAGTTATTAGATATGAATACTAACGGTCTAGAATTAGTTCAGCCTGAAATATTTAGAATTATTCTTGGAGATAATGGTGAGAACATTGCTTTCCATAAAGATGTAGATAAGACTATTAATTCAATTACGAAATACTCTAAAAAAGATGCTGAAAGATGGAAAGATTTTATCTCTTATATAGAAAAATTATCTCAGTTTTTAGAAACACTGTATCAACTAACACCTCCTGTTTTACCCAATATAGGAATAAAAGAAATTTTAGGAATGAGATCTATACTATCCCCGATTAGGAAACATGGAACTCGAGGTGTCGTGGATCTATTGCGCGTTGTCCCAATGATGATGCCTGAATTAGTTGATGAATGGTTTGAAAATAAATTACTCCGAAGCTCTATATCTACTGCTGGCATACACCATCTATCATTTGGACCTTATGCTGCGGGAACGGGGTATAATCTTTTACATCAACATGCTCATAGCAATGGATTGTTCCATAATATTAAATTTATAAAAGGTGGAACAGAACAATTTGCTACAGTTTTGAAAAAAGTTGCTGAAAAATTTAATGTAGAAATTCAAACTTCTACAATAGTTGCAAAAATTAATACGGATCAAAATGTATGTAATAGTGTTACGCTTGGAAATGGGGAAAAAATTATGGCAAAACAAATTGTTTCTGGCTTAGATCCTAATAATACCTTTTTTAATCTAGTTGGTCCATCAAACTTAACCCCAGACTTTAGGACTCAGATAAATAATATTAGATATAGAGGAAGTACAGCACGAATACATTTTGCTCTAAATAACCTTCCAGAAGTTAAAGGTGTAGGTAAAGAAGAATTGAAAACAGTTTTCTCAATCAGCCCATCAATAGAATATTTAGAGCGTGCCTCTGATGCTGTAAAATATGGTCAACTTCCTGATAATCCTTACGTAGAATTTGTGATACCATCATTATTTGAATCTGATTTTTCTCCCAAAGGAGAACATGTTCTTTCAGCAACAATACAATATACACCATATCATTTAAGAAATGCTGAATGGTCCGATAGCATAAAAGATCAATTAAAAAATAACGTTGTGGATACATTAGAAAAAGTGATCCCAAATATTAAATCAATAATTAAATATTCTTATGTTATATCTCCATTAGACTTAGAAAATGAATTTGGACTAACTGAGGGAAATTTAAATCATGGTGAAATGACACTAGATCAGTTTATGTTTATGCGCCCGACAATAAGTTCATCCCAATATAGAACTCCCATTAATAATTTATTTTTATGTGGTCCGGGAACTCATCCAGGTGGTGGACTACATGGCGCAAATGGATATAATGCAGCTATGGAGATATTAAAACATTGAAATTCCGTAAGACAGCTGAGACACTAATAAAAGGTTCAAAAACTCTTCCACGAAAATTTTACACTCAATCTGAAATTCTTAATCAAGAGTACAAAAAGATATTTCATAATAATTGGATCTGTATAGGGAGAAATTCTGATTTAACAAATAAGGGTCAGTATTTTACTATTCAGCTTGGTAATGAAAGTGTAATTATATTGAAATCTGAAAAAGATAAAATAAGCGCATTTTTTAATGTGTGTCGTCACAGAGGAACCCGAATATGTAATACAAATGAAGGAAATTTTTCTAAGACAATTCAGTGCCCTTACCATGGGTGGACTTATGATCTAAATGGGAAATTAGTTGGCTCTCCACATATGGATATGGTTAATGATTTTAATAAAATTGATTATCCATTATTCCCTATTGAAATAAAAGAATGGAAAGGATTTCTTTTTATTAATCTTAGCGAAACCCCCGCTAACTTTAATGAAACATTTAAACCAATTAATAATCTTTTAGATTCTTGGGAACTGCATAATCTTGTCCTTGTAGAGAAAAAAAGATATACTGTTAATTGTAATTGGAAGTTAATTATTCAAAATTATTGTGAGTGCTATCATTGTCCAATGATTCACCCCCAACTTGCAGAAATTCATAATTATTTAGGAGGGGAAAATAATTTATATTCAGGTCCTTTCCTTGGTGGATATATAAATTTCAACTCAGATAAAGAAAGCATAACATCTAGTGGAAAATATTGTTGTCCTCCTATTAAAAGTGTACAAGGGCAAGATTTACATCGAGTATATTATTACTCATTATTCCCAAATATGTTATTAAGCCTTCACCCAGAATATGTTATGTATCATACAGTTTGGCCCGATGGTGCTGATAAATGTATAGTAAACTGTTCTTGGTTATTTTTAGAAGAAAGCTCTAAAAGTCATAAAAATTCTATTTATGAATCAATAGACTTTTGGGATAAAACCAATAAACAAGATTGGGATATATGCGAATGTTCTCAATTAGGAATAAATTCCAAAAAATATTCCCCAGCTCCTTATTCTGGACAAGAAAGCTTATTAGCTGCATATGATGAATATTACCTAAATCAAATGGATTAATGTTCTTATTGGGAAGAAACTTATGTTTATCAAATAATAATGCATTCTATTAATTATCAGTTTCTATTTGTAGATTTTAATAGTATTTAACTTAGGAAGGGTTAAAATGAAAATTGATCTTATGAAGAATGATACCTATTCGGAATCACAACTCACCGGTCTCGTTATATTACGTATACTAATTGGATGGCATTTCCTTTATGAAGGAATATCTAAAATAATTAACCCCTATTGGAGTTCTGCGGCATATTTACTTGATTCTAAATGGGTTTTATCCTCATTGGCTAAATCTATTGTTGCAAATTCAACTATGTTAGGTTTAACTGATTTTATAAATATGTGGGGACTAACTCTGGTCGGTTTATCATTATTATTAGGAATATTTAGCAGGTATGGCGCTCTTTTTGGAATGGGATTTGTATTACTGTACTATTTATTTGCGCCTCCTTTTATAGGATTAGAATATGGAAGACCTGGTGAAGGTAGTTATATTTTGGTAAATAAAAATCTTATCGAAGCTTTCGCATTATATGTGTTATATCTTTTTCCAAGTAGTCAATTTATAGGTGTGGATCGATTAATACATTCATCACAATCAAATTCATTAGGAGATAAATAATGAGTCAAGAAAATAAAGCATCAAATGCTGACTTATTGAATCGAAGAGAGGTATTAAAGGGATTGGCCACTGTTCCTGTATTAGGACTTTTCTTTATCAAATTATGGCAAAAATTACGTTTAGATAAACTAAAGAAGTCAAATCTTCTACAAGACCTTATCAGTGATAGAAAAGCTCCTTCAATAGTAAAAAAAGTTGGTAATAATGATCATTTGCGAGTTGGTGTAGTTGGCTATGGTGGTCGTGGAGGCCATCTTACAAGAGGACTTGGGTTTGCAACACCAGGATGGACATCGAACGCATCAGAAAGAGCTAAAAAGAACAAACTTGATAAAGCATTTGAAACATTTATGTCTCAAACAGATTTGAATTGTTCTCTTGTTGGTATATGTGATTTATTCGATGTAAGGGCTGAATTAGGAATAGAAGCTTCCAAGAATGAGGTCCGTTCCGGTGGTAGACCTAATGAAACAGCTGTGCGCTATAAACATTATACTGACTTAGTAACAAGCAAAGATATTGATGCTGTTATTATTGCAACACCTGATCATTGGCATTCACGAGTTGCAATTGCTGCTGCAAAAGCTGGTAAACACGTATATTGTGAGAAAGGTTTAACAAGAACATTCGATGAAACAATTGAATTATATGATACGGTAAAAGAAACAGGGATTACGTTTCAACTTGGACATCAAAATAGACAAGTAGAAGCCTATGAACAGGCAAAAAAGATTATTAACCAGGGGTTACTTGGACCTGTTAATCTTGTTCAACTAACAACAAATAGAAACTCTCCCGGTGGAGCTTGGGTGTGGGGAATTGATCCAAAAGGAAATTCAAAAACAATTGATTGGGAAACTTTTCAAGAGCCTTCACCAAATAAAATACCATTTGGTGAAGAAGCCTTAAGAAGATTTTTTCGATGGAGATGCTGGTATGATTATGGCACAGGACTATCTGGAGATCTGTTTTCCCATGACTTTGATCAGATTAACCAAATAATGGGCCTAGGAATTCCAAAATATGCATCATCATCTGGAGGTATTTATTATTATAAAGATGGAAGAGATGTGCCTGATGTGTGGAATGCAACATTAGAATATCCTGATAAAGATTTAACTGTATTATATAGCGCAACTTTATCAAGTTTAAATAGTCGTGGAAATAGGATAATGGGCCATGATGCAACAATGCAAATTGGTGGAGAATCAAATAGCGGTGCGCTTGGAGGTTTTATAGTAAAAGCTGATCCTTATTCTACAAGATATAAAGATCGCATTGAAAAAGGTGTGATTAATTCAAAATATCCTATTTATTCCTATGCGCCAGGTTCAAAACAAATTGATGGAATCACCTCAGCAACATCTCAATATTTTGCCAATAAAGGCCTATTGTATACATATCGGGATGGTAAGCGAGTAGATTCAACACATCTACATGTAAAAGATTGGCTCGATTCCATTCGAAGTAAAACATTGCCTACTTGTAATATTGAAGAAGCCTTACACGAAGGTGTGACATGCCATATGGCAACAGAATCATATCTACAAGGACGCAGAATAGAATGGGATCCAGTTAATCGTACTTTAATATAATTAATCTATTAACATAATAAAGGATGATTCTATTCCATGATTGCACTTAGCTGGGAAACAGCTATTACTCAGAGTAACAAGTGGAAAGATTCTGGGAATAAAATTGTTTTTACTAATGGTTGTTATGATTTAATACATCCTGGCCATATTGATCTACTATCTAAAGCAAAAAGCAAAGGAGATAAGTTAATCGTTGGCCTAAACAGTGATCGATCAGTAAAACAGTTAAAAGGGAATGATCGACCCATTCAAAATTTTGATGATAGATTAATTATTTTAGATGCAATTAATTGCGTGGATATGGTCGTAGGATTTGATGAAGATACTCCAGATAAAATAATTAAGGAATTACTTCCAGATGTCCTAGTCAAGGGTGGTGATTATTCAATCAATAGTGTTGTAGGGGCAGATACAGTAAAATCACATGGTGGTAGTGTTGAAATTATTGATTTAATTCCGGGTAAAAGCACCTCTTCATTAATTGATCAGATTATAAAACTAAAATAAACATGAAGAAGCTATTATTGTTATTACTACTCTTAGGTATAACTAAAGGGAAACCTCTTTTTCAACAATATTCTATCTTCCCTTTTCAAGATAAACATGTACATGGAAGTAGTATTATTGAATTACCAAATGGAGATCTTTTATCCTGCTGGTTCCATGGTTCTGGTGAAAGAAAAGCAAATGATGTACGTATTAAGGGAAGTCGACTTAAAAAGGGAAGTAATAAATGGAGTGCTGTATTTGATATGGCAGATACTCCGAATTTACCAGATTGCAATCCTGTTCTGTGGATTGATAATAACGAAAAATTATGGTTATTCTGGATAGCTGTACGTGCTAATCGATGGGAAAATTCAATGTTGCGATATAGAACATCTACTGATTACTTGAATAAAGAAACGCCCGCTTGGAATTGGCAAGATAATATCATACTCAAACCAGGAGAAAGATTTTCGGAGACTATTCAACTAGCTTTTGAAGAACATATAGATGAACCAATGTGGGCTGAATATGCTCCACCATATTCAAGATTAATCATTGATGCAGCCAAAGATCCTGAAAAAAGACAAAAAGGATGGATGACACGTATACATCCAATATCATTAGAATCAGGAAGAATCCTGTTGCCTCTATATTCTGATGGATACAATATATCTATTGTTGCAATAAGCGATGATAATGGAAATAATTGGAGAGCAAGTAATCCAATAGTAGGACTAGGACCTATACAACCAAGTTTAGTTCAAAAGCAGAATGGCCATATTGTAGCATATATGAGGGACTCTGGTGTTGAACCAAAAAGGATTTTAAAAAGTATTTCCAAAGATAATGGTGAGACATGGTCATTTGCTAAGGATACAAAAATACCTAATCCTAGTTCAAGTATCGAAGTATTACAATTAAAGAATGGCAACTGGGTAATGGCATGTAATGATACGGAATCTAGTAGGAGTCAAATGGCTATTTTATTATCATTTAATGAGGGGAAATCGTGGGAAGTAAAGAAATATATCGGTAAGCATGAGCATAATAGTGGAATCACATTAGCATATCCTTCATTAATTCAATCATCAGATGAATTAATACATCTAACATATTCCTTAAAAGATAAAGAAGGTAAAACAATTCAACATGCTATTTTTAATGAAGATTGGATAAAGAATAATAAGTAAAAAAAAGTCCCTTTATTTTTTAGATAAAGGGACTCAATAAATAATAATATTTTATATAATAATTATCTAAGCAGAAGCATTTTCTTTTTTGCTACAAAATCACCAGATCGTAATTCATAAAAATAAACACCAGATGCAACTGATTGTCCATTATAATCAAGCCCATTCCACTCAATACTATGATGGCCAGGATTTAATGAGGAATTCATAAGAGTATTAATTTTCTTACCAAGAAGATTGTAAACAATTAAAGTTGATTTCCCTCCCTCAATTAAGTCAAATGAAATCTTTGTTGAAGGATTGAATGGGTTCGGGTAATTCTGTGATAAATTATACTGTAAAGGAATTCCATTTTCTACCATAACTCCTAGATTCGTTGTACTAAAGGCAACCATATTTGAAGTATCCGGAAAACTACAAGCAACATTCAAGATTTCTGGATCCATTGAAGTCCCTGGAAGATCTAAAGAACCAAGACCAAAAGATATTGTAGCAGGTAAAGAAGCAAGTCCATTAATAGCTTTAAAAGTAAGATGGAATAATGTTCCCTCCATTCCATCTCCAGTAGTATTAGCTCGCGAAGTACTATATGCCATCACTCTTACGAATCCATCCATCTCATTAGCTAATAAAGTCATGGATTCTATTACTGTTGAAGTCGTTGGATCATCTAAATCCTCAAGCTTATCTCCTTTTACAACATTTCCACCTTGATCATAGCTTAAAGAAGAACCCGCATCATGATATATATCAATTTGTGCTCCTCGGATAGGTTCATTATCATGAATTAATAAACTTAATGTAAGAGTTGAATCTTCTTCAATTCCTGATAATTCTGCATTAAAACCAATACAACCACACAATCCTGTAGCAATTACCTGATTAAATGTTGGATTCGGAGACCCATTAGGTAATAAAGTTCTAAGATCTGTATGATAAGCAGAATCAGCGGGGCAATCCAATGCATATAGATTGACACTTAAAAGTGTAAGTATTGATAAAAGATATCTTTTCATATTTTTTGCTATTTTATTAATGCTAGAATCTAAGCTATTCATGATTTAATCAAAATCCAACAATTCTTTATTTCATTAAAATTAGTTTTTTGCTGAACAATTCTGCACCCATTTCTACCGTAAGAAGATATACACCGCTGCTAGCTATAGAATTACCTCTTAATGCACCGTCCCAAGAAACTTTATGTATTCCTTGATCAAAATTATCTTGAGCAATAATTGCAATTTCTCTACCCATTAAATCATATACTATTATACTTACAAAACTCATTTTTGGAATAGATAATGAGAAACTTGTACGAGGATTAAACGGATTTGGGTATGCATTAGAAAGGTGATATTCTTTAGGAATATTCATATTGTCATCTATCGATAACTCACTCATTATAGTAATCTCAAATGAGTTCAAATCGCTAATTGATACTTCACCGTTTACTTTACTATAAGCACCCCAATATAATTCCTTATTATCAACATAACCGAATAAAGACATTAAGGTGTCATATGATAATTCAGCAGTGACTTCATTCAGTGTGTTATAAGTAAATATCGGGCGAATAAATTCAGGATCATCAAGGATGAAAAAGGTGTTTTCCCCTTCAAGATCTGAACTGTTCCAAGAAAAGTCTATATGATCATCAGATGATAGTAGAGTGTCTACATATCCTGAAACAGGTGATAACAGTGTTGGTGCATCAGGGTATTCCACATCAGATAACAAATAATTCAACACACTGTAAACATAATCTTTATCACTTAGAAATGCTGAATTTGGAGGGGAAACTGCATCCATATTAAAAGAAGAAAGAACAACACGATAATCGGGCGATGAATAGCGCATAACAGCCCCATGGGATTCATCTCCATTATAGTAAAAAGAAAGACTAGCCCTTGGATCACCAAAAGTTGACAATGAATCAATTCCAACACTACCAAGTGACAAAAATAATTTATTATCTGGATTTACACCAACGGGGTCTCCTTCAACGCCTCGTAATATCCCACCAGTACGGAAACCTGCATAGCGCATTTCTAAATAATTACTCAATAATTCACTATCTGCTAGTTCTTCACCTAAATGATTACCAGAAAGAAAAAGATTTTTTCCAGAATCTAAATATTCCATAATTAGATTTTTTTCAACTGCTGACAGTCCATTACCATCTGCTGATCCGGTATTCCAAATAACTGCATCTCGTATATCTAAATTTAGATCATCCAAAGATGTTGAAGTTCTATCTATAATCTCAAAACTTATATTTAATGAATCCATTCCTTCTATAAAAACCTCTTCAGTATTATCACCATTATCATCGTCCACAAGTAGAATTGGAGGAATACCTATATTAATATTCCACTCCTCAGTGACAGTTTCATTTCCATCAAAAGTGAGCGTAATATCAAAAGTTGCAACACCAAGATCTACATTTTCACTGATATCAATTATAAAAGGATCAGTAGTATTATTTGATTGTTCATTGGTAGCAACTGTTCCAAATTCAGTAGTTGCATCCGTTATAGCAATACCAGGATGATCTGTACTAATTTCTCCCGAAACAGAAGAAAGATTGTTCCCATAGTTAGAAACAGTAACTATAAGTGAAATTGTTTCACCTGGATCAGGATATGCGTTGTCTCCTGTGACAGTAAATTCAACATCGTCCAATAAAAGCAAATTCTCAATAGACATCAGTGTTAGTATATAATTGGCATTAGCCCCACTTGTACTAGTTACTATAGGATTAATAGTTGCAGAATTATACGAGGTCCAATTATTCAACACAGCAAACCCATCAGCATTAATATCAACTGGTATTTCAAAACCATCATCTAATGTGCCCTGATGAGTAAAAACTTTTAATCTCCAGTTGAAATTTGCATCACCATCAAACTGGATTAATAAATTATCCTGTGAACCTGATCCTCTATTGATTTTCACATAATTAACACCAATATCATCCGGCAATTTATTTGATGGTGGTGTATAATTAACTAGAGCGCCAGTTGCAGTTCGCGTTATGGCTACAGGTGATATATTACTAGCTTCTTCAAATTCACCTTCATAATAATTTCCATGAGATCTTGAACCGGTAAAGTGACGCCAAGCCGAAAACTTGGTAAACTCATCAACAAAATTAGATTCATTATTTGTAAAATAATTATTCATAGCTGAAATGGTGCCGCTTATAGGCGTTTCCCAAATGTTTTTAACAGCACTATCACCAAAATTTTCATGGATATAAAGATTCCATATTGTAGAACCATATTGATACAAACCGCCTGATTCAAAATAATCTAAGCTTCGGTATGGTTCATTCTGAAATGCTTGATCGTATCCTTCATAGCCATTCAACTCATCCCACACTATTTCCTCTGCCCATTGAGAAGTACATTCTCTATACCAAGAGCCGCTGGGTCCTGTATCCCCATCACAACTAGTATATGCATGCTGAACCAAGTGATGAAGTTCATGGGAAGTTGTAAGCTTATTTTGACTATCATTTAAATTCTTACTCATATAAATCCTATGATAGCTACTCCCAGGAACATATCCATAGGTACCTGACTGATATTCTATAGTTACTAAAAACATGCTATTGCTAGTACATGTTAATGGGTTAATCCACCCTAAATCAACATATACAGCTAAAGCGTCTTCAATATATTGTCCCATATTTTCAACAAAGTCAGGATGACCGCTATTATCACTATCCTGCGCATTGCTACCTGATAGACCATCTTCACCAGTTAATTGATAGTTAAGCTGAACGTTCCCTTCAGGAGTAAAGTATGATACTCTATCATTCGATCTTTCATCAAAATCGTTATTAATATTATCTAATTTGATTTGTAAATCGTTAGGAAGTTCATCATAGTGTTCTTGCGCATCATCAATAATTCCTAAGCCACAAGGGATATAATCAGGTTCTTCAAATTGATAGCGACCAGGTAAAGATTCAGGAATTAATAATGTACGAGCTTTTAATTCAACTGCTTCAACGTCAGTTAATACACCATCATGTAGATCTTTATTTATAAGCAAAAAAGGGTTATTAATAGCATTCAGCGCATTTTGACTAAAAAATAGAATAATTGATATTGTTAATATTCTTTTCATATAAACAGTTCTATATAATAATCCTTCTATAAATTTATACGTTCTTCAATTAATAATTACTCATCTGTAATTATTAATAAAATAAATATAAAATTATTTCATTAAGACCATTTTATGTGAAGCACGATACAGATTCTTTCCAGAAGTCAAATCATTCGCAATTAATTCATAAAAGTAAATGCCTGATGGAACTTGATTGCCTGAAAAATGTTTTCCATCCCATGAAAAACTATGTATACCAGCTGAATAAACTTGATTTCCTAAACGATTTATTTCTCTACCAAGAATATCGCTGATCACAATAGTAAGGTCTGCGCGCACAGGTATTTCAATACGAATTTTCGTGTCAGGATTAAACGGATTCGGATAATTACCCATTAAGGAAAATTCCTTTGGAAGTAATTCTTCCATTGTAGATAATGCTCCCGTTACAACGGTTAGCGTCCGAGTATCAGATTCAATAGATTCCAACCCATCTGATGCAACAACCTTCCACGTTCCAGTTAGGGACTGATACTCTCCTAACATCTCCGCGACTTCTGCAGCTGACAAACTCACAGATATACCATCAGTCGCTGGAACATCAAGCATTGCTAAATCACCATCCAGAACAACTTTGTATCCAATTAAGTCTCCATCTGGATCGGAAACACTTCCTCCAAATAAAAATGTTAATTGATCGGTAGAACTTAAATCAACGGTTTCACCATCCTGAGGTGTCGCTTGCGATATGGATCCTTCTGGCCCACCCAGACCCATCAACCAGTCTACTGAATTGGACAACAATGTAGTAAAATCCTGCGCTGCCTCAATTGGGAATGAGAAATATACTGTTTTAAATGGAGCATCTGTACCCATACCATTATACCTTGAACCAGTTTTATTAAATGACTGATCCCCAGTAAAAATATGCTCTGCATCATCAACGCTCATAAAATCACCCCAGTTAGTCCATCCAACTAATTCATAATCTAGAGGACCATATGCATTATCTTCCCATATTCCCGTTACAGGATCATCATTCTCTCCATAATGGTTTAAATCTCCACTACCACCATTTGCACCATCACCATCATTATCAGGATCATTCCAATAGTAGGATAGGCCAAGATAGTCATATGCGAAGTCTCCTTCAGAAAAACTTCCTTCCTCTGCTAAACCTGTCTTCCAAAAATAATCCATATCGGAATATAGTAAGCGTCCACCGCGATCAAGAAAATCGCCAAAACCATGAGTGTCTTCTCCATTAGATGGCATTGTTCCTCCTGCCCATCCATGTTTTATAATTAATTCAAAATTTGGATGATTAATTACATCATAATCAACACCGCCACGATCATTTACATTCCATACATAGTAACCCGTTGAACCAAATAAAGGATTTACACCTGTTGCAGATGTATAAATTGACCCCCATGTTCCACCAAGACTATCCCTTGTTCCATCCTGTAGTACAAGAACTTTCTGTGATGGGCTTGGAGAGGCTACGCGAACAAAGGAACGAAGGCTGCTTGAGCTAGATCTTCCCGTAACATCTGTTGCACGAACATAAAAATTTACTGTATCACCAACATCCATGGATACATTTGCTAAAAATCTTCCTTCTACTTCATCATCTTGACTCATAGCATATTGCTGTTGGTAAGGATTTGCACCTACAGGTGCAATTGTTACATTCAAAGTACACGCAAATGCATCCCCATCAAGGTCGACTACATCTGCCCAGATTTCTTTTTCCTCAGCCCATGTATCACTAAAGTCAGGTAACTGTTCAACAAATGGAGGAACTGCCTCATACTGTACAACCGCTTGGGCTATATGATGATAAGGATACTCTCCATTCCAAATACCATACCATGCTCCACCTTCAGGAGCAATAGAATGCAAGGTAGAACGACATGACCAATTATCATTGGGGTCTGGTGTTCCATCTTGCCAAATCGTTGCAATGTTATCTACTCCAGCAGTAGAAGCCATATTATATCCTACATATACATACAACATATCATCAGGAACATCAAGCGAATCGGAACTTACATTAATCCCTAGACCATCAAGAGTCCATGTTGGAAAATCAAAAATATTCCAACCGCCCGTAGTAGCAGCCCATGGGTCCCATTGGCCTTCCGCATTGAAATGATTATCTGGCTCACTATTAGAAAAAACGGATGGAATAGTATAAGGCATCAATAGTTCAATAGTACTTGGAAGTGTTCCATCATACGTATTTGCCATACTTGGATATTGAGCATGCCATAGATCTTCCTCATCCTGTTGATAGGCAGGTCCATATATCCACACATCTACCGGCGCATAATCGTTAGCCACATTTCCATCTGGATCTATTACTCTTGTCATCACATGATATTGATTAATAATGCCGGCAGTTAATAAATGAATTCTTGTTACGACAGAATCGTCACCGGTTGTCTGATAACCAGACATAAAGTCACTATAATCTTCTACATAACTAGGACCAGTAAAATATGAAATTGTATCTGTAATCGTACGTTCGCCATCGCGGTTAACATGAACACCTAAACGGTGATTCATTCCACATCCACATGATTTTATTTCAGCACTTTTTCTTAATAATCTTTGACCGCTAGATCTACTACCTTCCTTAGCAATCAAAATTGGCTGAGTAATTAATATTACTGCAAAAACTAATTTTATTATTTTATTATACATAGTCATTCTCTCTTATCTTTTACTTTATAAGTTAAAACTCTACCGTCAGTTCAAATGAATGAACTGGCGCAAAATACTTATGGTCTTCAAATGAATAAGAAACCCAACTTTTCGTATTAAAGACAGGGCGAAGATTAAGACCAAATCCACCAGTAAATCCACGCATATTACCATTTAATTCTATTTCTGAAGCTTTATTATCGAACATACCATTTAAATTACCATGTCCAATAACAAAATACATTAATTCTCCAAAATTATATTCTAAACCAAATGATAAAAATTCAGCCTGATCTGCAATATTGTGAATAGCTAAACTAGGGATTAATTGATCACTTGCTCTCATAGGAATTGTTAAAGACGAACCCAAATCGAAACTAATTGGTAATGAATAATTTTCTGAAGTCACTTCGATCCTAACATCTTCTTCTTCGAAAACATTATCACTAAGTTTTATTGTTTGTTGAAGATTCTCTCCTCCATATTTCAAGTCACCACCAAAATTCTTTATCGAAAAACCAATAGTCATATCATAGAACAAGCCAACTTTATATATTGCACCCATATCGAAAGCTATACCACTTGCAGTTAACTTGTCTATGTTCTGTATCACATATTTAATAGTTCCGCCACCACTAAATTTATCTGAAATGCTACGTGCAAATGATACAAATCCTGCAAAATCATTTGCAGTAAATGTTCTTCCCGTTCCAAGGGGTTGTAATTCTGTAGTTTCTTCAATATCTCCTGAAAGTAAACCCAAAAGACCCATGGATACTGTCCCAAAAGAGGGAACATTATACGTAAAAGACATGTAATCAAAACTCATCCCAACAAAATAATTTGAATGATGTATCACAAAATTAGACCCAGTTAAGGTTGCAGTAGTCGCAGGATTATAGCTTAAAGCATCAATTAAACCGGGTCTAGCAACCATTGTACCCGCATTTGCAGCCCCCCTTGTTGTGGCATTAATCTGCAAAAATTTGGCACCAGCACTGCCCTGTCCTGCAATGAGTATATTATTGATTAATAATACTATAATGATATTATGATAAAATCTGAATTTCATTATTATGGGCCTAATACAATTGCAATTTTACCTTCTTTATATACCGTTTCACCTAATAAGTCTCCTTCTAGTTGATAAAGATATAACCCGCTAGCAACTTTTAAACCTTCATAGTTTCTTAAATCCCACGAAAGAGATCCTTCTTCATCATATACTTCATTATTACCAACAATTCCATCCTTTACTAGTGTAGTAATCCATTCTCCTGCAACATTAAAAATTCTAATCGTACAAGAAGACGGTAAATGACGAAAATCTATATGCTGATTAAAACGGTTCTGATCCCACAGTGCTCGAACAATGTATGGATTAGGAACTACTTTGATATCACTCAATGAAGCGCGGCTTATTGTATCAAGCATATTCACTGTATAGAAAGTGAATTTATCATTTACTGTTAAAGGTCTGGATGTTTTCATAAATAAAGTGTCAGGGGTTTCTGTGTTTGGGCCATCTGGATACGATAAAGCCTCCCCGCCAACAATATTTTCATCAAAGGGCAAAAATGTTACTTCAAAACTAGTAGGATTAAGCGCTATATTATTTTGCGCCTGCTCCGTTAATACTCGAAAAGCATTTTTAGTATTTGCACCATTATCTTCATCTAAAACCCACCATAAGTAATTTTTTTCTTGAGCTCTTCTAATATTGTACGACCAGACCTTTTGATCCAAAGTCATATTATATATACTAATAGGGGTTCGTTGGGCAAAGAATGAATCATCTCCATTATTATTATATCGGAAGAATCCTACTGCAGATGTATCTGCTATAAGTGAGTCAGAATTATCATAAAATGTGATATAATAATCATATGGTTCTAAACTCTGAGATCGGAAATCAAATTTAAATACATCCGCTACATTTGTTCCCAGGTTCCAATATATAGAATCAATACTCAAAGAAGGGTTCGTCACCATAAAGATAAACCCATGATTATTTGTAATTACTTCTTCATTTAAAATACTAGTAGATGATAAACCATAAACTGTTTCTGGAACTAGTTTTCCAGTGAAGTTATTGCTGGACACCTGTTCAAGAATTAATGGATTATAGCTATACTGAGCAGAAACACTTCCACCGCTAAATAACGAAGACATTTCAGATGATAAAGAAAGAACTCCATCACCGTAGTTTAAAACAGCTTTCACCGTATCTCCATTATACAATCCTTGAATAATTCCATTTCCCAAATCATGTAATTGAACACCATCAATGGTCAAAGTAAAAGAGCCAGGAATAACAACACCTAGCGGAGGACTTAAATCAATTTCAGATGTAGAACCTGCTAAACTCAATGTATCTACATAATTTTCCCCGGGAATAAGATCTTTTAAAGGTTCAACACTACCAACATCTGCAAGAATAGAATCAATTAATATTCCATAATCAGCTGATTCATTAGTTGATTGCAATGGGTCACTTTGAAAAAAGTGAATTTCATAATTATGACCGGTTAAATTTTCATAACTAGTGATTGCTTTTAAAAATTGACCTGTGGAAGGACCGGAATGTATATAATTAGAAATTTTTGGTGCGCCTTCTAATTCTAATGCCATATGCTGTGGACGAACCATTATAATATTCTGATATAGACTACTTTCTAAGGGAGGAATATCTGCTACTGGCACACCTTGATCATAGGAAACGACAGAATAGAAATAATTCATTCCATCAATCAAACCTTCATCTAAAAAAGTATACGATAAACCATTTTGATTTCCTATTTCTTGTGCAGCAAATGTTTTTATGATAAAGATATCACCTTCCCTTGGGCTTAATGACTGTTGGGATATTTCAACGTCACTAATTACACCATCTAAATCTAAATCCTTATACTCTCCATTAGACAGTCTTACAAAAAAACCATCAAGGTAAATAAAATACCCATCTCTATACAGATTAATATCAGATAGTGTTCCGCTAAGAGCCTGCATCTCAGTACTATCATATTCAGCATAGGTACGAAAACCTTCTCCCATAGTCATTGCAGCAATATTCGGCAATACAGATTGCTTATTTGTTACATTGTAAATCACCATTTTTAGAGTGTCCACAGTAACCCCATCAATTTCTATTTGATGACTCATTAATTCAATTGTGTATTCTGCTTCAATAAAACGATCTTCAATAGCCTCCACTGATGGATTTGCACTGATGTCCCCTACACCTAGCGGACCAATAAAATTTGATATAGCATTTGAAGTCCCTTTTGAATATTCAACAATACCTGACCATTCTGATGAATCTCCATCAACATCATAATCAACAAGTAAAGTCCAATCATTTTGAAGACCAGATAGGGATCGGTACACTCGATATCCAGCAAAATCTACTAATCCAGTAAATGGGTCAATGACAGTTTCAGGAAAATTATCCCATGATAAATAAATGGCTTCGTGTGCAGGCTGTACACTTAGTTTTGGTGATGGTGGTGCTTCAGCTCCAATATAACCTGCATTAAACTTATCTATTGCTGATTGTGTATTCTTCTTTAAGTCTGATAAAGATGATCCTGCTACCAAAGCAACTGTCACGCTAATAGATTTTCCAGGGTCTAATTGAATTACGGGTCCACTAGTAGCTAATTGTCTTACATCTTGTGGCTCTTCGAATACTTCAAAGCTATCAACCATTGATAATTGAAAATATTTGATATGATCCATTTCATCATCGTCCACATCTCCTGGATGCCCTTCACTTTGTCCAAGATCTGAACGAATCCATGTCTGAAAACCAGTTAAACCGATTTGCCAATCATTTATTTCATTACCTGCAGGAGGAACACCCTTAGAAGGATCACCTATAGAATCAACAGGTGTTTCTACAAACACTGAACCCAAATAACCAGCTGGAGCAATCCATCCAGATTCTTCAGAATCCGAATCATATGAATATCCTAAGTTTAATGATCGATCAAAACCTATCAAATCATCATCCGCATAGCCTACATCATTATCCATAAAATACCCTACGTAAATGCTATCTAGGGGAAAATCATTCATATTTGTAATTTTAAAATTGATATATAAATAATCATCCGTTGTCCATGAATAAGTTCGTTGTTCGACTTTAATTCCTAAGCCACGGGTATCATACCCACGATTCCAAAGAAACTTTCCATCTCTCTCATCTAGATAGTCACCAAATACACAATATGTATCTTCATCGGAAACAATATCTCCTCTAATATTTCCATTTTCATCTTCACGAAATGGATCTAGTAGTAGCAAACTACTATCTAAACCAAGGGAACTTGTTGCAAGAAATTGTTTTCTTCGTTTATTTATGTTTTCGAAATCCAGACGGTATAATGTATCTGAATTAGGAAAATAATAATCCCCAGACTGTGGTACAAAAAAAGACCATATATCTTGATATTCTTCAACCGCTTTATTTTTTTGACCAAATAAAAGGTCTCCTTTATTCTCTTCCAGTTTGCCATCAGATACTGCAGAAATAAGCTGATTGGATTGCCAAAGTTTTGATATAGAACTCATCTCAGAATAATATGCAGTAGTAGCAACACGTACATTTTCAATTGTTTTATCCCCAATAGTGATGGACCGATCTTCTGGTGTATTAAAATTTTCGGATTTGCCACCAATCCATAAACCAGCACCCCATGTATAGAATTGATTTGTACCACTTGGAAATTCACCTGTTCTCCCATTATAAGCTCCATACCCTACAGGAAATTCTCCATTATATCCATCCCATCCTGGGGGCGGTTCAAACACTCCACTTTGACCTGTATTGCTAATCGTATATTGACTAAAAAAACCGGACCCAACCCAAGATAATGTAGGGTCTGGAACCTGATCAAACGTATTTGATCTATACATTACTTGACCAGGAACCTGTTTACCAGAAGTAATATTTCTTTTACTATAAATAGTGGAAAAAAGAATAATAATTGTAATAAAAAGTCTAAACATAATTATATGATTACAATGTTAAAACCAGAGGTTAATACCAAAGTGAAAATATCTTGCAGAAGAATAATTATAAGGATTGTTCAATAGACTTCTCCATAACTGCAAGTGAGTTTCATAAGCTTCTTCCGCTGATGAAATCATATTTCCATTTATTGGATTAGTCTGTCCAATATATTGAAGATATCTACTTCGTTCAAACACAGGTGGTCGACCATTTGTATCGGGTTCTCCACTAAAAGAATAAACATATGTCGTATTAATCCAGTTAAATACATTTCTTATGTCAAGATACATACTAAACTTATTGAAATATTTTTCTACACGCATATCAAGGGATTTGTAACCAGGCATCCTTTTCGATCCAATTTCTTGTGCTTTTCCATAAATATCTGAGGGAGTGTACGGTGCGCCTGTAGCTAAATTACCTTGAAAATTAAAATTCCAATCACCTGTTAGTCTGCCAATAAAACTATTACTGTTTCGGGTTGGTAAATAATAATTCAAATTAAACTTAACAGAATGGGTAATATCAAATTCCATTGGATATTCTTTAACAGGAAGAGGGCGATCAGAATCAAAAATATATAAATAGTAATACTCTCTATTGCTTGACCCTGTTCCTTTTGCTGACATCCATGTATAATCAATATCACCTGTCAAATTACTGAAATTGTTCAGTTTCAATTTGAATTCAATTCCTTTTATTTTTGCATAGTCTTCCATTTCCATCACTGTAACACTTGCTACTTGACCATCTATTAAGACAGGATATGTTCTATTCGTTGCAAGATTCATTTGATCTTTAAAGAATGAGATAATTTCAAGACCTAATGTTTGTGAAAATTTATGAGCAAGTCCAAACTGGTATTGAATTGTTTCTTCTGGGGTAATATTTGGATTTCCAACTAATGGCAACCCACTTGATATATCAGCATATACATTTTGATACATTTCTGAGTACTGAGGAAATTGTACGAAATAACCATAGTTCGTATAAATTGCAGTTTTATCAGAAGCATTAAAATTAATTCCTAACCTGGGGCTCAATTTAATTTTTACCTTAGCAGGCTGTCTTTCAACAACACCATCATCCACCAACAAACTAGTTTTTAACGATTCTACATTGGGATCAAAATAGTCCCATCGCAATCCACTCATCAAAATAAAATCATTATTTTCATAGGTGTTTTCTGCATAAGCAGATCCTGATAATGGTTCATAGTTATACGAATCAAAATAGGGATTTTGGTTGGCAAATTGAATATCACGATAATCCATTGTGCTAGATGTAGTTTTAAATCCAAATTTTGCTGCATTACGCATACTCCACTGTGTATTTAATTGAAATTCTATACTTGAATGCGTACTTACAGACTTATGGCTTCTTGGACGACCTGGCCCAAATGTGTAGACATTAAAAATATCACGATCATAATAATACCCATTATGCATGTTACCAAGATATGCCCATAAATCATTACTGCGTTGAAAGTCATCATCGCCAAATAGGTAACTAGCGTATTCTTTTTCATCAAACTCATCAAAATGAGCTGTCGAATCTGTAGAATTATAATAGTTTGATTCTTCATCTAAAAAAGCTGGTATATACCATGATCCGGCCTCATGCCATCTTTGATTATAGGCCGTAACTTTTTCTGATTCAGATGACCACATACCAGTAGATAAATCAAATTGATTCCCCTGTGTATAATAGTAATAATAAAAAGCTTGTTCTTCGAAAGGCAAACTACTGAGTTGCGCTGGAGCGTTATTTGTACCGCCGGATAAATCATCAATTACAAAATAGTTGTCTGATATAAGTGGTAATCCATTAGCGTCTGTTAATTCTTTCCAAACACGGGTTTTCGGATCATACCAACCATTATTTTCGGCATAGTTAACCCAATCAAGTCTAGTAGATAAATAATGAAAATCTTTATACAATGTATTTTCACCAGATCCATAATTATTATAATGTTCAAAAGTTGAAATCATTAATCTCCAGGCTGTATTTTTTCCTAATGTGTTTTGTATTTGCAGACTTAAACGACGACTTCCTTCCAACGTTTTATAGTAATCTCTTAACCAGTCTCCTTTGCTAATACTATGGCTATAGCTTTCAGTAGCTTTATCTTCGAAAGAAGCTGAGATAATTGCATTAAAACCAGAAGTGGGTGGTGAAAAAGTCATTTTAAAAGTTCCCATGGGATGCGTATATGAACTATGAGGTAATTTTATTGATCGCGGACTTACAATATCGCTCCCTGCGTATGATCCAGATAAATAAAATGATAAATATTTCTTCAATCCTGGGAATGGGCCTCCAAATTGCAAATTATACTTTCCATAGTTGTTATTATAAATGGAATTATTATTTGAAACTTGATCTGTTTCAAAAATTAAGTTACCTGAATAGTTTTGCTTTGATCCTGATTTTGTTACCACAGTTACAATACCTGACATAGCTTCACCAAATTCTGCTGAGAACCCACCTTTTGATATTGTAAGAACATCAATTGACTCTTTATCGATTTGCACACCCTGAGAACGATCAACAGGGTCATTCGTTAAGATTCCGTCAACATAGAACGCAACTTCACCACTTCGTCCTCCTCTCATGTGGATTCCTCTAGATCGACCTGCCTCCGTTTTCACTACACCACCTGCATTTGCAATTACATCCGTAAAGTTTGATACAGGCATTTTATATAATTGATCCCCTGAATATTTTACTTGAGTAACAACAGATTTTACATCTACTGTATTCTCCATGCTCTCTGCAACCACATTCACCTCTTGCCCTTCAATTGCCTCTACAGTCATCGAGCATAAGATTTCTGTTGTTGCACCAGGGGAAACCTCAATATTTTGAATTATTGTTGTAGCGTATCCCATATACGAGACTTTAATACTGTAAAAACCACTCATTATATTAGGTATAACAAATTCTCCATTTTCATTGGTCATGGTGCCTCTGCCACCTTCAACAGGCAATAAAAGAATATTGGCTCCAACAAGAACATCTTTTGTCATCGCATCAATAGCTTTTCCTCTGATTTTACCGGAAACCCTATCAGATTGAGCATCTAATACTGAAATAATTATTAAAGTGAGTGAAAAATAAAATTTGAATTTCATAAACATATATTTGATATTAGATAATCTTGTTTATGCAGATTTTCTTCGAATATGATATAATGGATTTGAACCATCTTTTATCACTTTTCTAGTTATCGTAATTTTATCAACAGAATCCATCTCCGGTATTTGATACATAATATCCATCATCGCTTCTTCCATAACTGCACGTAGAGCTCTTGCACCTGCATTACGTTCCATAGACCGAGATATGATTTCATCTATCGCATCTTTTCTAAACTCTAGCTTGATTCCTTCCATCCTAAAAAGCTTTTTATACTGTTTAATTAACGCATTCTTTGGTTCAATAAGAACTTTATATAATGCATTTTCATCCAATTTATCTAAACTAGTAATAACGGGAAGTCTACCAATAAGCTCTGGAATGAATCCGTATTCAATCAAATCCTCTGATTTCAAAAAGTGTAAAATGTTACTAGAATCGTTAATGTCATTATTATTCTTTTTTGCAAATCCTATCTCTGCTTTTCCTTCTCTTCTTAAAATAATATTTGACAACCCATCAAAAGATCCACCACAAATAAACAATATATTTTGAGTATCAACAGAAATAAGACTTTGTTCAGGATGCTTCCTGCCACCTTTTGGAGGAACATTACTAATTGTTCCTTCCAAAATCTTTAAAAGAGCCTGCTGAACGCCTTCACCAGAAACATCACGTGTTATACTCGCACTAGATGCTCGTTTACCAACTTTATCAATCTCATCAATATATACTATTCCCTGTTCTGCTGAGGTAATATCATAATTTGCCACTTGCAATAAACGTACCAACACATTTTCGACATCTTCACCAACATATCCTGCTTCAGTGAGAGCAGTTGCATCTGCAATGGCAAATGGAACAGAAAGAAAATTTGCAAGGGTTTGTGCAATTAATGTTTTTCCTGTCCCTGTTGGTCCAAGCATCAAAATATTGCTTTTTTCAAGTTTTACACCATCATCTAAATCTTGGAAGATGATCCTCTTATAATGGTTGTGAACTGCAACAGCCATTGTTTTTTTTGCTCTATCTTGACCTACAACATGTTGATCAAGATAATTTTTTATTTCTGACGGTCTTGGAAGTGCCCTGTGACTCTTATCTTTGGGCTTTTGTTTTGGGGTTTTATTTGTCATTTTTTTCTTGCTGTTAAAATTGTATCTATAATACCATATTTTTTTGCTTCATCAGCACTCATAAAAAAGTTTCTATCTGTATCTTTTTCTATTTTTTTAATTGTTTGCTTGGTGCTCTTTGCCAAAATTGAATTCAACCTTTGTCGTAGTCTTAGTATTTCATCAGCTTGTATTTTAATATCAGAGGCCTGTCCTTCTGCTCCACCAAGTGGTTGATGTATCATAACTCTTGAATTAGTGAGGGCAGATCTCTTACCAGGTGTACCTCCAGCAAGTAAAACTGCAGCCATACTTGAAGCAGCACCCATACATATAGTTGCTACATTTGGTTTTATATAATTCATAGTATCAAAAATTCCTAACCCAGCTGAAACATATCCTCCAGGTGAATTGATATATAGGAATATATCCTTATCAGAATTTTCTGCTTCAAGAAATAATAATTGTGCAATAATTAAAGATGCTACTGTATCATCGATTGGTGTACCTAAAAATATAATTCTTTCTTTTAACAGTCTTGAATAAATATCATATGCACGTTCAGTTCGCCCAGATTGCTCTACAACCATTGGAACTAACTGTGAAATTTCACTTTTAGTCATTATTTATTCCCTTCTTTTTCCGCTTCTTCACGGAGTACTTTAGTATGAACTTTAACATCGTTAATCTTCGCAAAATCTTCTAAATAGTTCAACACCTTTTTTTCTATTAAGTCATCTTCAATACGTTGACGATTGCTTGGCTTTTTATAATATTTTTTTATTTCTTTAGAATGATCTGGTGAACGTTCTAATAATTTTTGAATTTCTTGCTCTACATCATCTTTCGATACTGAAATATCCTTATGATTTGAAACGATTGCTTTACGAATTAGATACCATTTCATGTTTCTTTCAGCAACAGCTTTATATGAATCTCTAATTTTATCTTCGTCAAGATCTTGCGATTGCTGTTGTTCTTTTGCTTCTTGAATGAGATGATCTAAATATGAATCTACCATTGCAGGCGCAAACTCAGGTTTAACATAATCAATCATGCTATCAGCTAATATTCGTTCAAATGCTTCCTTCGCTCGTTGAAAATAGCTCTCATTCACCTTGTCCTTAATAATATTTCTAAAACTTGCTTCATCTTCTGCGTCAGGCTCAACTGATTTGATAAATGCCTGATTTATCTCAGGGATTATTTGTTCTTCAACATTAATTACAGATAGTTCATATTTGGTCATTGAATTATCATTTATATCTGGTAAATCTAATTGAGATTTATCGCCAGCCTTCAGTCCAATTAGTTTATTCATATTATCCCCGCTAAAAGGATCTGTACCAATCTGTAAAAATCTCTTCTCTAGTTTTTCACCAATAATTGGCAAGCCTAAATTATCTAATTTCTGAAAATCAACGATAAGATAATGGCCTTCTTTTGCACCATCTTCAACAGTTTTAACTTCTGCGCGAGATCTACGCATTTCATCAATAACATTATCAATATCTACATCATCAGATATATATTCGGTTCTTTGAACTTTTAAACAATTCTTTTTCATTTTTGGCAAAATAATCTCAGGTTCAATTTGAAAAGTTGCTTTAAAATTGAAATGCTCTTCATAATGAAAATGTACATCTTCAATATTTGCTTTATTAACAGGGATAAGATTTTCTTCCTTTAGGGCCTCTATATAGAATTTATTTACACCCTCTTCGATAAATTCTGCTTCAATATTAGGCATAAATTTATTCATCAATACCTTAAGCGGTATTTTACCTGGTCGAAAACCTGGCAATTTAACCTTTTTGCTGAATTTTTTAACAGTTTGCTGAAAATCGTCAAGACATTCATCCCAAGAAAGATTAATGGTTAACTCCCTTGTGTATGCATTTATTTTATTTACTTTAATTTTCATATATATTCTAAAATTGCTGGCGAATTTACTTCTTCAGTATACAAGCGTCAAACCATTGATAATAAAACTAAAAACTTGAATCAAATTATTCCATCCTTTAACACTGTGCTACCTTGATAAAAAAACCACATTGCTAGCATTTGAATAAAATGAGATATATCATTATGATTCATGTGTTCATGCAACTCAATTTCACTTTGTTGGACAGCAGCTGCGACAAAAGTAATAATAATTCCTAGAATTATCATATTCACTCCATCTGATTGAAAAACAAAATATGAATATAATAATCCTACCAAAACGATTATCATAAGAGGAA
>Ga0206683_10000021_pt1 | contig 98550 bp, 140 predicted proteins | sample M280m12015metaG_FD_155483 | JGI IMG/M metagenome (GOLD analysis project Ga0206683, IMG submission 155483) | Ammonia-oxidizing marine archaeal communities from Monterey Bay, California, United States - M2 80m 12015 | ecosystem: Environmental > Aquatic > Marine > Intertidal zone | place: USA...
GGCATGGCTGTGGTTCATCCGGGGGATATTAACTATCTACACGGCGTTAAGCCAGTAGTTTCTGGTGTAAGGTGGACAACACCATCGTTTTATACAATCACGTCGTTAAACACTTACGGACACTACACATTTGGAGATTAAATGGAATACGCAGGTTATGTTGGGCACCCAGCATCAGGAATAGCTTTATACAAGTCAGTTTGGCCGGAGGAATCCAACTTCGTTGAGAGACTGGAAGGCTGCATAAAAAACAGTACCCATGAATATTATTCATGGAAGAAAGCACTAGTAGGCGATCAAGAAGAGATGCCCGATTACAGGGATTGCTCAGACTTTAAGATGCGAGAGTCAGACATTGAAAATTGTCCTGATGAATTTGAGGAGGCTTCTAAGGTTTACCAAGAAGTTATTGGTGGTGTTAGAGAGTGTGTTGGTGACTACTCTAAGCGTTACAACTTACAGTTGGATTTTGAAGAAGCCACTAACTTTGTAAGGTACGAGGAAGGTCAACATTTCTCAGTACATCCTGACAGTGGTTTTTCATATTCATGTGCGGTATCTACCATTGGCTACATTAACGACGGCTATGAGGGCGGAGAGTATCACATGCCTTACCAAAACCTTAACTTCTTGCCCGAGTTTGGAGATGTGATTGTACACCCTTCAGACTTTGTTTACGCCCATGCCTCATTTCCCGTTAAAAGTGGTGTTAAGTACTCGGCAGTGACCATGTATGATTACAACGACCGTAATCACCAGAGTTCAGAACCTACAGTAGCCCCTACTGATCAGGTTTATATTCCAGATAAGATAACCCTTCCAAAACTTGTGTAAATGAAAGTCACATTAACCCAAACTCATCAGAACCCACCAACCATTAGGCAAGCTCGACCTAGACGAGACTGGATGGACGACACTTATAAAAAACATGCGTATAAATGCTTGCCTATGACATCCGCCAACACACACGGGTGGGAGTTAGTTTTACAACAAGATGTGGTGGTTCAGTTAGACAGTCCAACGTCAGTACCTAGAGTTTTAAGTGGCGAGAAGATTACCCACACCACCGATGGTTCAAAGTATGAGCGTCCTGTAGCATCTCAGAGTATTATCGGGATAGTGTCGTTTGACACTGGGTGGGCCATGCAAACTCCAGAAGGAGTCAGTACGTGGATCACAGGCACCCCTAACTATTTTGTTGACGGGGCTGTTCCACTAACAGCCTCCATACCCACTAGTTGGTGGCCTGATCCGTGGAATATGAATTGGAAGATAACTAAGTTAAACACTCCAGTACATTTCCCTAAAGGTATGCCTTTTATGTTTTTTCAGTTCTACCATGAAGGGTTACTGCCCTCAGTTGAGTTTTCAAAAACAAACTCATGGGACAATCCTGAGTTAATGGAAGCACGCAAGGCATACGGCAATGCTAAAGCCCAAAAGGAAATAGACGAACCATGGGTTTGGCTGGGAGGTATACGCACAGGTGTGGACGAAAAGGGTGAGCGTATAGGTCCTGCATACGAGGGACATCCAATGCTAGAGGAACCAACATGAAATATTGGAAAGATGGAGACCACATACCATGGGTATACACCAGAGGCATCTATGGCGATCCAGATTTTGAGCGTTTTGAAGGTGATGTGTTATTGGTGTATTTGGGTCCAGCACGTCGTCCCGGATTTCATATGTTGCCAAATGAGTACATTAGTTTTTGCGAGTCACTTGCGGGTATAGGTAAAGGTTTTTCATTTAAAATTGCCCCGTGGATGTCTGTTGAGTACAACAAGTTAAATCCTTACATGAAACGCTACCCAAACGCTCAAGCGTTGGTGTTTAACAGAAACGGATCACTTGGATTTGTATTCTTTGAAGGTCAAGATCCTAACGATAAAAAAGAAGACATAGAGCGGATGATTACACTAGATGCAGAACTTAGACATGTTGGTAATGAGTTTCACTACCCAGACTGGCGCTTTCAAGAAGCTGTAGACAATAGACCATTAACTTGGGCTCACTTGTACATGGGAAGCCAGTTTACTGATGAACACCCACCTAACAGGGAAGTTTTGTTGCAAGCAATATTGGACTGTGTGTCTGCCGCAATGTTTGACATGGATGACGAGGCTAGAGAATTGTTTATGACGGAAACTCTGGAGAGTCTTCAGACACTGTATGACCGCAGGTCGCATACCCGGTATTGGGATGATTGATGACAGAACTGGGGTTCGGAGATTCGTGGGAACCGAACGGTGGTAGAGGAGAGCATTTAGGAGGAGGGGTAGTCTTATACCGTGGTGAAGTTTCGGTGGACTGGGATCTTCTTAGGTCATTCTCTAAGGAATCGGCTATAAAAGAACGGGATACAATGTACGTTCCCGGTAAAGATCCGATCAGCGGTGAAGATGGTTATATCAATCGTAACGGTTATTTCTTTCCTACAGATTCAGTACACCTAATGCCACAACATTGCGCTTATGTGCAAGCTGACATGCGCCCTGAGATACGGCAGATACTAAAAAGGTTTGAAGATGCCAAAGATGAATGCCTTTGGGATTACCTGCATCTATTTCCCATTGCAGGCAACTCCATATGGTGGAAGATAAAGAGCCACATCCTTGTGTATCCAGAAGGGTCATACCTAGGGATGCACGCCGACACCAGTACTGACTACGCCTACGGCGCACCAACTCCATCCGATCAGATAGCCACTAGAACTGTTGTGTCAACATTAGCTTTTTTCAACGACCATGTAGAGAATGAAGATGAGCTAGACGGCACTAACTTTACAGGAGGGGTTGTACATTTCGGGTATCTCGATATTGAATATAAGCCATGTAAGGGTGATCTACTAATATTCCCCTCTAACTACATGGCTTCCCATGCTGTTTCTTTGGTAGGTGGCGGTGACAGGTACAGCCATGTAGGTTGGTACTGTCAGGGCACACCAAACCCAGAGGTAGGTGAAAGTGTTGTTGATCCAGCAATAGACCCAGAAGGTGCTAGAATAGCAACCAACGTATTTATGGAAGGTGGTTATAGTCTTGATTTCCCGCCCAGCTAACATAGGGTTACTACACCCCGGAGTACTTGGGGAGGTTATAGGTAAGCAGTTTCAGAAAAACGGATGTCCTGTGTTTACTGCAACTGCGGGACGATCCCAAGATACTGTAGACAGGGCAGATAAGTCTGACTTTATTGACTTAGGTACCATCGAAGAAATGGTTAGTGAGGTTGATGTAATTGTGTCCATAGTCGGTGGTGCAGGCGTATTCGCTGTATATGGTCTGGATACTCCTAATGAAATAGTTAACTATCCTGTTGCTGAAGCGGTGATACATGCTGGGTTTAAGGGAGTGTACGTAGACGCTAATTCCATTATTTCCGATCCTGAACAATCAAGGTGGGAGCACTCATTAGCTGACTATGTAAACAGTAGTGGTGCCTCATATGTATCAGCTTCCGTCTACGGCTATCCTAATCAAGATGGACGTATCATGTTTGTGTCGGGTGACAGAGCGGAGGCTATAGTCTCTTTATTGCCTAAGGATGATCGTAACTTTTTATATGCTAAAGTATCCCCGTGTGACGCTAAAGAGCATAAGCGTCAGCTTATTATTGACAATGTTCCTCCTGATCCAGAGAGTTACTCACGAACTGACGAAAGCTGGATAGATGCAAATAAGTAAACACCCTTCAGGACTAGTCATCTTTGATGGTGCGGCAGAAATAGATCAGGACTTCTTAGACGGGTGGATCGAAAGACGGAGTGAAATAACGGCAGGTTTGACTGGTAAAACTGACCGACGGTTGAAAACCATTGAGGATTACACAATAGATGAAGACGGTAATTATGTAAACCGAGGTGGTTATAAGTTCACACCAGAACAGTTCAAGACCACACCACTACGCCTTGTTGGGCTACTGTATGATGCCACTCCTGAAGATACTGCTTTTGTTAATTATCTTGATGGCGTAATGGCAAAATGTCTAGAAGAGTACATCCGTATATACCCAGAAGTTAAAACATCAATCTGGTACAGAACGCCAAGTCATGCTGCGGTTTACACTGAGGGTCAGGAGATTGGTCCACACTCAGATCAAGCAGTAGAACGTAGAGGTAGTAACAGCAAGTATTGGGGCTTGGGAAATGCCGACCAAGATTCAAAGCCAGTAAATGAGTTTCCTACTCGAACAGTAGTAACGGCTTCTATCGTTCTGAGAGATTGTGAAGAGGGCGGTGAGTTGAAGTTTGCACACGCTGGGGTAACAGAAAAGGCAGCGACAGGCACGGCAGTGTTTTACCCAGCAAGTTATGTAGGGTCACATCAAGTGTTAACCATAACCAAAGGTAGCAGGGTTTCATATCTTCAGTTTTACTGCCACGGCACCCCAATAGAAGGACAGCAGGAGACACATGTTGACTCGTGGTACAACAAAGATGGCAAGTGGGTACCGCCACTAATCTCGGCTCAGGTGTCCCCTCTCTAAATTCTTAGTTATCACGTCTTCATGGTAATAGGCTTTTTTAAGACCAACTTCTCCCTCTAAAGACCTGTTCTGAAATACAGGGTTAGGTGCATCCGTGATGTTTCGATCATTACTGTTGCGTTGAACATGGAGAGCATATTTTTCGTAGTCTTCATAAATACTCATTAGCCAGTGTGGTTCACACCATGCTTTAACTTCCTCTGGTTCAAACACTTCTACCAGTACTTCTGGCGCTGGGCTTCCATGAGACATGAACTCTAAGTAAGAGTAACGAGTGCCTTCAAGCACAGTATTAACACCATGTGATCCCATGTAATTAGCTGGAAATATAAGGACATCTCCAGCCTTACCTTGGTGCTCAATGTCTAAATACGGAAATGTAATTTCTCCACCAGTGTAGTTAGTTCCATCTAAGTCTTCAGGCTTGTTTACTCCGTCATTTAAATAAAGGATTATCGCTATTACTTGCCTAGAGCCACCTTGCCCACTAGGTACGTACCTCTCTCCCTGTAGTACTCGGTAGTTAGAATCATTGTCGTTATGCACACCAAGAAAACTCCCCGGCGCATAATGAAGTACATGTCCTCTTGACCTCCACCATAGAGTACCTAGTATTAGAGGGAACATGTCTACATATCTAATTAAGCACTGGTATATAACTGATTCATAATTGTGAAAAGTCTCAACCACCCACGTTGGGGTGCTGTGGTCTACAGGTTGTAATAACCGAGTAGGTACCGTCTTTACTTGTTCCATTGTGAACTTGTTTTTGTCGCTGTTCAGTGCGTACACATTGCCGTCTTCATCTGTGTCGTAAGTCCAGTTTTGTTCAAATGCTTCAGATGAGTTTTCGTCTACCCAAGACAGCAACTGTGGGTCAACAGTGCAAGTGTTTTTGAATCTAACAACTCCCCCACCTAAGTGTTCTGTTTCTATCCGTTGTATTTCGTTAATTACGTCTTCTGTTATTAGTGGTGTGCCAGCATCAAAGATATTCATAAGGCATGTACGGCCCTTCTGGCTCAGACTCAACTGGTCTTACTAGTGGGTTTATCTCACCATTAGGGGGACTACCATCAAGGGTAGCCCACCTAGAATAAGGTGACTCTGAAAACCGTTGCCAGTCTTGATGTAACCAAGGCAGGTATGTCGCTTGGCACCAATGTCCATTATCTGCTTCATAAATTGGTACTAACGGCGATGGCTCATTGTTGTGCACACCTTGTCCAAACACCGACTGGTAGTTATATCTGATACCAGCTTTTATAGTGTTCACTCCGTGGGAGCCTATGTAGTTAGCTGGGAAAAACAGTATGTCTCCGGTTCTAGGTTTATAAGTAAGGTTGTTCAAAAACGGAAACCACATTTCCCCGCCTGTAAAATTAGTACCATCTAGTTCTTCTTCAGTATCCACGCAGTCGTTGTAATACGTGATTGTAGACAGAACTTGGAAGATGGCTTCTGGTCTATCGGTTTCATACCTTTGACCATCTATTGTCTTTCTGCTTGTGTCGTTGTCACTGTGCATCCCGATTGCCCCATTGGGGTAATACTTGAGAACATTGCCCCTGAAGCGCCACCACAAAGAGTTTAGGACATGTGTATAGATGTCTATATACTTCATCAGACATAGATAGATTTGATTTTCATTTTCATAAAAGAACTCGGCTATGTCTTCAGGGGTTTCCCGCATGACTGGTTTGCTATTTCCAAAACCACCAAGCCGGTATGGGTTGCGGTAGTAAGTGCTGACAGGATGTCTTTTTCCTGCTAAATCTTCACACCATGTTTCACCGTTCTCCTCTTTAAGAAACACACCCGGAGTTGAGTGAATGGCGTACTTGTCTATGTATTCAAACAATCTTGGCTGATCTACGTCTATAACGTTCTTAAAGACAGTAACCCCTGCCCCATAATCATGAAACTCTAGGTTGTTTACTAGTTCGCAATCCTCTTCTGATAAATAAGGGATTGGGGTTCTACATCCGGGGTAATCTCTAGTCAAGGCCACAATAGGAGCCTATCAGGGTTAAGACGTTCTTTTAATAATGGTAGTACCGTCATCGGTAGCTAGGTGGAATACCATGAATCCGTCTTTGGTTAAAAAGCTGCGGTTAGTCTTAGTCATGTAGTGCTTATGCAAAGCGGAGTGGCTACTGTAAAACGATCCGTAAGCCCCAGTGTCTTCGATGTGCATTACACCCCCCACTGACAGCATGTTCATATAAGCGTCTACAAGATTACTATTCAATGACACCAAGTCCTTCATGCGGACATGTACATAGTCGTAAGTACCAACGTTGGTTCCTGCCAGTATGTCCTGAACATCTAAAGTTGAATATTCTGTATCGGTGTATTTAGTCGATACTTCTGTCTGAGTTAGGTAGAACTTTTCAAATGCGTATAGGTTACAATCGTTTACTAACGTGACGTTCTTAGAACTGTCATTCATCTGCTCCATCATCCAAGATTCAGGAACACCAATAACCCACAGGTAGTTTGTTGCTTTAATACACTCTTCAAAAAGGATCGCTCTCATTTCAGCAGACCACACGTTAGCTTCCCAACCGGGAACAGACGTTTCAATCATGGTCCACCAATGTAGTTCTGCGTCATTGCCTATAACTGTGGCTCGCCTATCTACATTCATGGCAGTATGGTGTGTGGTCATAGCTGCTACATAGTCGGCTACTGTACTATTCCACATCTGGTCGTGATTAGAACTTAGTTTAGAAAGCGATTTGGAAATTAGGTTTGTTTCCATCCAAGCGTGTGTCATTACAGTACCCCAGTAGCTAATTGTCGCCAGTACCACAAGCGTCTAACCATTATGGTTAATACCGTGTTTTGAGTTTTAAGGTAGTCTTCAGATGCCAAAGTGGATGCGTAGGCGGCACCATTGGTGATGTTCATTGGGTTTATGGTGTTGCATTCATTTATTTTGTCAAGGATGTCATCAATAGACAGAGATGCTATGTTTGCCCAATCTAAACCGACAGAAAACAGAACTTTAGCCAGTTCATATTCTATTTGAGACAGGTCACTAGATGCTGAGTACGAATTTCCCGGAGTACTACGTGAAGCCATTACGTACTCTCTCTAGAAATATGCTCGGTTAAATTAGAAGTTGGATCTAGGCGACTGCAAAATAACATTGCAGCGTCTGATTCGTACTCCCATCCTGCCAACTCTTTGTTCCACTTGATTGGCTCGTTGTCTCGCCAAGGACCTACGGGAGAGTTAGCGTCGGTACCTAGCTGTGGTCCTGTGTACATTAGAGCGTCGGTAAGTAAAGTTTTACCTGCTTCTACAGCAAGGTCATGCTGAGTCTTGTCAGCCATGATTTAAGAAAGTGCGCCAAGGGCGGCTAGTTGATTTTTAAGACATTCATGTGCAGCGTAAAATTCCGTACCTTCAGCCACTGGATTGGTATACGAGGATGTGACTGTGGATGGATCTACACCTAACGACAGGCATAACACTTGAGTAGAATATTCTAAGTATTCCTTAGCTTCTGCTTTAGCTGCCGTAACTTGAGCTTCTGTTAACGCCATGAGGTTATCCTAACGCAGTTAAGTCAGATTTGCATTTAATAATGCGTTCGTTCAGGGATTGTATACGCCTCTCTGGCTCATATATTTTACCTGTGTCGCTGTCTGCTGGTTCTGCTGGTGCTGTGTAATCCGCTGGTAATGTGTTAGCGTCTACGCCTTGTCTAAGGCATACTTCATAAATCTCTTGTTCCATTTCACCAATGACTTTTGTTAGTATCGTCTTCTTGGTTGCATCTGGAATTGGTTTAGAAAAGTCCATTAATTGTGTCCTCTAAGAATTAGTTCCTGATATAAAGAATACCATAGCGTGGTACGATATAAATGACATATTAGCGTTTAGGGGGTGCCTGTGGGCGACCAAGATTCCCTACAAGTCGCTAAACAAAAGATAGATAAGGTCTTTAAAGACCTAGATGTAACAACACCTGAGGCTTCAACCAGAGCAGTTAAAAATCAAATAAAGTCTGCACAGTCTTTAATAGACAAAGCCAAAGACAACATCGCTTACGTTCTGGGTCTACCCGCAGCGATTACTGGAGCCTTTGGCTTCTTGTGGGATTCATCTTCAGACGAAGCCGCCTTGCAATATCAAGTGGATCAGTTAGAGACTGCCGTAGCCGATTTAAAGGCCGAGAATGATCTTCTGGGAGGGGGTACCAAGAACTGGTCTCTCAATCCAGCAGATGCCCCCGGTGGGTCTCTAACGGTAATTCTAGTAGCTGGACTAATAGTAGTACTACTAATACTGCTCTTCTGGTATCAGAACAGGCGTAAAAACAGACAGTGAAGAGGCTCGCGGCGGTTGTTATCGCCGGAGCACTCCTCTTTGCAGGGTGTGCTAGTGGCGACGACACAGAAGAAAATAGTACTACTACAGTAGTAACATCCACGACTTTAACTCCAGATGTGACGGTAGTCCCAGATGTAACGATAGCCCCAGACCAAGACACACCCACGGACACGCCCACGCCTGCCCCAGTGGGGCACGCATTGTCATTTACACCTGATGAGGATTCATTCTCTTTTGAAAACTTTGGTGGGGGTGAAGCCCCTGCCGATTTAACGGTTAATATGGCTCGCCGTTTATATGGTGACGCACAGGTTTGTTCAGATGTTACTGACAGTAAGTGTACGCCTTACCCAGTGATCCTTCAGTTGATGTCACAGGCAAACAAGTCGATGAGGGGTGGACTTTGTGAGGGATTAGCAGTACTGAGTATGCGACTAGCTGGTGACTTAGAAACATTAACGTCATATCAAGGCACCGACACTGTCGCCCAGTTGATTAAGGAAGACCCAGCACTACTGTCTGAGATTGCCTATTGGTATGTAACCCAGTTTGCAATCGAGGTACAACAGGAGGCCGCCGCCTACCTTGATATGTCACCCAAGGAATTAGCCGAGGTTCTGTTGTATGACTTCTCAGAATCCGAGGCTGGAAGAAACCACACAGGTTTCACTATGGGCATCTATTCAGAGCACGGCGGTCACGCCATTACGCCATACAAGGTGGAACAGGTTGGGGGTGGTTATCGAATATACGTATACGACAGCAACTGGCCTAACGCCGAGAGATGGATTGACGTAGACGACGATGGTTGGGTATACGCCCTAGCCGCAACTAACCCAACTGAAGAGGCTGAGGCATGGGGCGGTGGCACAGGCACCATGGAACTGACACCTATGAGTATTAGAAATGGGCCGTTTACTTGTGGTTTTTGCCCTCAGGAAGGCTCTACCAAATCAGGAACACTACTAACAGTTGCCGCATCTGGAAGTAAGCAGATGAGTTTAAAGATAGTAACTGAGAGTGGACAACGTCTTGGGTACTACGACGAAGGGTTTGTTAATGAGATACCCGGAGCCACCTACCGTTATTTGATTTCTGGTCCATCCACGTCTGACCCTGTAATGGTTTTCTTGCCACCAGACGTTGAGACCTTTAGTGCTGACGTAGAAGAGATAGATGTTCCTGCTCCAGATATCTATATAGAAAACCAAGACACCGAAGCGCCGGAGGTAATACTGCCGGAGCAGGAACAAGAAGATAGTACTCCACAAAAGTTCTCATTACTACTATTGAATGAAGAAAAGTCTGTTCAAATTGAAGCAACAGTTGCAGAGCCTGAACCAGAGCCAGAAGTCGGTGAGGTCGTAGAGGTGCAGTCACTTATTGCTTTCTCGGAAGAGTCACTAAACATTGCTGAGATCGAGGAGGCTACGGTAGCCATAGCTATTGATGCTCTGGAGATTGAAGTCGAGTTAGATGAAGGTCAGCAGATAGCTATTGAGTTTGCTCCCGAGCCAGTAAATGTAGACGACCCAGCCCCAGAGATGCTGGACTTGGAGATACAGAGTAGCGAGGGCGAGGTACTGGCTGAGATTGAAGTTGACGTATCCCTATATGCTGTCGATGCGCCTCCACAAGATGTTGATAATGATAGCCCCATCCCCGAACCTACACCTCAGCCTGTTCAAATTGAGATTACTTACGACGAAGTATTAAACGAGGTTATACAAGAGGAAGAGGAAATAGGGCAATGGGTAGCATCCGATGCGGAGTACTTTCTAGCGGTAGCTGAGGACAGACTGGACGAGGTACTGGGAGACTCTTGGGTTGAGGAGTTTGAGGAAATTGAAGAATGGGAACCTCTGTTCGAGGAAGATGGCTTCGACTTAACTGAGGTAATACTCAATGTCGATGAAGAATACTGGGAGGACGAACAGTGGGAAGAAATAGATTATGATGAGGAGTGGTTCGAGGAGCAAGAATTAGAACTTCTAGAACTATTTAATGAAGAGATTGAACTCGAAGAAGTGTTTGAGTTCGTAGACAACATTGATATGGAGGAATACTGGGAATGGGAAGAAGAAGATGAGTGGTCCGATTGGGAGACATTTGACGACTGGGAAGAAACTCCAGAAATTATTGAAGAGGAACTCTTTGAAGAGGAGGACTGGTGGGATGAGCAACCGGAAACGTTGGAAGGCGATGAATGGTTAGAAGAGGAGTGGCTTGAGGAAGAGTGGTTAGTAGAGGAAGTACCGCCAACCACTACATGGATGGACGATTGGGATGAAGAAGAACTAGGGCCTATCCCTGAGGACATGCTCGAATGGACAGACGAGGAGTTTGAACTCTTAGAATCTTTCTTAGAAGAAGTTCCACCAGAGGAAGAAGAATTAGAAGTCTGGGAGCTTGATCCTTTCCTTAATACGGAAGAGGAATGGGAGGAATGGGAAGATGAGTTTTGGTTCGAGGATTCCGAGATAGAGGATGATTGGATAGAAGATTGGATAGAAGAAGAAACAGACCAAGAGTGGCCAGAGCCTGAACCTGAGCCTGAACCTGAGCCTGAACCTGAGCCTGAGCCTGAACCAGAGTGGGACAACCCTTACGCAGATTGCATAGGCACAGCCGCTTGTGCTGATGCACCGGGAGGTTTCGACACTTGGGCGCAATGGGAGTCAGCTAATAATCCTAATTATGTAGCTCCTGAAGTTGGCGATCCTGATTATGTGCCGCCACCACCACCACCACCAGTTTACGTTCCTGTCTACTGGACTTACTCTGATCCTTTAATCACTAGCCGGTTTAATGACACTACTGAGTCAACAGTCACGACAGTGTTAGCTAGGGGTGAGGATGGGCATTGGTATGAGACACACACAACTGAAACGACTGTCACAACCACGACTTACACTACTAATGGGACTCAACAGTTCGGTTGTGTAGATAATGCTTGTGCCTCATCAGGCACCACTTGGGGTGATGAAACAAGCGTTGAGACTGTAGCGGTGACTACAGCGGCAACAGTTGTTCCAGCTTCTTGTTCGCAAGGTGGTTGGACTGGCTTGGGTGACTGGTGCATAGTTGATTCCAGTAGTCGAAACGATTACGACCATGTTGCTTTCTCGGTTCCTACTGCCGCTGAAGAAAATATTGCCTGTGATTGTGAAGATGGTGATGGGCTTATGGACATTCGCATTGATGCAGAATCAAATCTGACACAAGCGCAGTTCGGCTCTAATAACGAACACGCTGATCCTTACATCTTTCTGAATCACGACACAGATCCAGACGATGGCGACCATTCAGGAGACATGGATGAGATAACAGTTGGCAATCAGATTCAAGCAAACGATGACAGCGGTAGAGACTGTGGTAGCACTTGTAACAACCCACCTAGCACCGCCACAGACCCAGATGAAACACCTAACGTAACACTCGCTAACGGTGAGCCAGTTATTGATAATGTGTCTGACTCTTGGGACTCTCGTATAACAAGAGAGCTATCAGCAGGCGATTATGTGGTTCGTGCTTCGGTGTATAATAATGCTAATAGCGGATGGTATCGCTTGACAATTAGAGATGCGGATGTGACCTACCCATGAAACATGAGGATGTAAAAATGAAAGTTTGGATCGACCAAGATCTTTGTACAGGGGACGGACTATGTGAAGAAATCTGCCCATCGGTTTTTGCTATGGGAACGGATGGTCTTGCCTATGTCAAAGAAGAGAATTGGCCTACGGTGTACAACGATGGAACCAACGTCTATGAAGAACCAATACTACAGATGGCAGATGGCTTGGCAACAGTTCCCGGCTCAGATGTTGAAGCAGCCATAGAGGCGGCAGACGAGTGTCCCGGTGAGTGTATTTTTATTGAAGTATTATAATTCCGTAGTGCTAGACTGTATACGTACTTAATTTGGATACTTTAAGGAGTAAAAGTGGATAACGAACCAGAAATAAGCATCAATCCTCAAACGATCATTAATGAACTTCAGACCCGTGTAAATGGGTTGCAGGGAGAAAACATCGTACTTTCTGCAATGGTGACAGAACTTAAGGCTCGTGTTGAGGAATTAATCTCAGAGGAGTCTACAGAGGATGGCAACAGCGAGACCTGATAAAGGCGAGGCTAAAGGCACCGCTGGTTCAACTGATTTCACGTTCACTAAGGAACGAGAAAGAGAAGATCAGAGAAAAGTAGCCGCTGGGGAAGAGCCGGGACCGGGATACTTTGAGCCTGTGTATGTAGATAGTTCTAGAGTAGCAGCTATACGGTATGTCCCATACGATCCGAATGACGCTGAGTCTGGTGTTGGTACCGTTTTTGTAAGGTTTCATAAGTACGACGACCCGTGGGCCTACTACGATGTGCCTTTTAGCATATACAACGAGTTTGTAACAGCATCTTCAGTTGGTCGCTATATTAACGCTCAGATGAACTCCTATAACTACAACAGGGCTTCAGAATCAGAAGTAAGCGATTATTTCGCCGGGATGTAGTATGTGGTACTGGTTAACTGTAGGGGTATTGATTGTCTTTGGAGTAATGATACTGTATACATGGTATGACTACTATAAATAAAGTTATTGGGTACAGCCCTTTAGTTGTAGGTTTACTTCTGTTACCAGTACTCCCTTTTATGCGGGGCTGGTTTTTACTAGGCTTTTCTATAACTGGTATCATTTGTTGGTGGCTAGTATTGCGAAATACACTGGATTTAGTTCAGGGGGTGGGGCCGATTTATTGGCTTACACGTCAGACCACCATCAAGAAAGTGGGTGTTCAGAAGTCGTTTATGAGGGAGACAGATTATCCATGGCGAACTGGTAATGGACTACAGTTTGTGGTTCCATTCCGAACATTCCAAATAGGTATTTGTAAACCATCAGAGCATTACACGGTTGAGTCCGGTCTCCTACATTCACTTGTTGGTCGGCCTCTACCTGAAGATCCAGAGGAGATTGGCGAATGGTAATGAAGTTTTGGCAAGGTGAAAAAGAGCATCCAGTACGCACGTTAGAGCGTCCTTCCCGTGTGACCAAAATGTCCACTAAGGACTTACTCGACTGGATGGATTTAGAAATAATGCAACTAGGTCAAGCCTTTGATCAATGGAGGTTTCATAACAATGGTGCAGATGAGGTAAATAATAGGTTAGATACTCTTGCCACTATGTGGGATGAGTTGTCTGAAAGAAAAGAATGAGCACTGAACTTCTAGACACCGAGGAAGTAGAAGACGAGTTTGATGCCGTTGCTGATATCGACGAGGAGCTAGACGAGGCTTCAGCAGAGTTTGTTTCTGAGTTGTGTAACAAGTTGGTTATTTTTACTGAGGAGTTTTGCGATGTCGCGTTATTCCCTTATCAAGTTCCTATCGCCTACCGCTTTATAGAGTCCATTGTTGTAGGAGATGGTGAAGAGCTAACGCTTATAGCCACTAGACAGAGTGGTAAGTCTGAGGTACTGTCAAACGTCATTGCATCCATGATGGTGATACTTCCAAAGTTGTCAAAGATTTACCCCGTATGGCTGAGTAAATTTGATAAAGGTTTCTGGTGCGGGGTGTTTGCACCAACCGAGGATCAGGCTGACACAGTTTTTAGTCGGATAGTCAGTAGGTTAACTAGTGACCACGCCATGGAGTTTCTACTAGATCCAGAGATTGACGACCGAGCGTCTTCAGGTGGCGCTAGAGGTAAGGGTAAAATACTGTCCCTCAAGAACTCGGGATCTATTTGCCGTATGCAAACCTGCAACCCAAAGGCAAAGATAGAGTCAAAGACCTACCATTTGGCGGTTGTAGATGAAGCCCAAGAAGCTGATGAGTTTGTTGTCACTAAGTCTATAAAGCCTATGCTTGCGTTTAATAACGGATCAATAGTAATGACGGGTACTGCTACGCGTAACAAGTCGTACTTCTACAAGATGATTCAGTTTAATAAACGTCGTGACATTGCAAAGAAACGAGGACAGAGACAGTCACATTTTGAGTACGACTGGCGTACTGCTGCCAAATATAATACCAATTACGGCAAGTTTATATCTAAAGAAAAAGTGCGAATTGGAGAGGATTCCGATGAGTTTCGTATGTCATACCTTAATCACTGGATTCTTGAAAAGGGTATGTTCGTTACGGAGGAGCGCCTAGACAGACTCTATGACTCGTCTATGCCACTGGTTACAGAGTGGTGGCGTACCCCTATTGTTATTGGTATTGATGTTGCCCGCTCAAATGACTCAACTGTGGCTACAGCCGTATGGGTTGACTGGGATCATCCTGATGGGCTTGGTTTCTTTGAGCATCGTGTACTGAATTGGATGGAGTTACACGATACTGACTGGGAATCCCAGTACTTTAAGATCGTTGATTTTGTAAGGAATTATGATGTATTACGTGTAGGTATTGATGCTCAAGGAGTAGGTGGAGCAGTAGCGGAACGTCTAGCACTCCTACTTCCAGACATGGAGGTTCTACCTTTATCGTCAGATGCCAAAGCCCAGAATGAGAGGTGGGTACATTTGACAGAGTTGATTCAGCGAGATCAGCTTATAATACCGGGGCACTCAAAAGCGAAGCGAACACGTCGTTGGAAGAAGTTTAATCAGCAGATGGTTGACTTAGAGCGTGTTAACCGTGGACCATATCTATTAGCAGAGGCTCCTGATGAGAGGGGTGCATTTGATGACTACCCAGACAGCTTGGCTTTAGCCTGTCACTTGACAGTTCACGATATTATGCCAACTATCTCAGTTGCTGAAAATCCCTTCTTTGATTAGTGGTAGAATATACGAGAGATACTTATAAGTTATCCTTCGGAGGATCTAATGGCTAATGTAATGAATCCAACTGTTGCCCCGGCCCCTCAGTTCCCGGAACGCGGCCCAGAGGTGGGCAGCCACGGGTTTGAGAGGACGCTTGGGCCAGATGTACCTATGCAGCGTGGACCGCTGCGGTTTGAAGAGGGTGTTGCTACCGACACTGACGTACCAAACGATTTCGCAATCGGAGCGTACTCTGACACTTCATCCGCTCCGGGTCGCCCTAATCACAACAATCCAGACATGGTATACAAACCAGCCGAAGTCACGATGCAAGAGCGAGCCCACGTTGGGTCTGCTTCATGGATCGAGGCACCGTCTGTACTTGGAGAGTTTGTTCAGGGTGTTGTTGCAGGTGATGGGATGCCTCAATTTGAGCGCTCCTTTAACTCTGGTGCACACATGAATCGTCCAAGCGCCGTTCGCGTAAACGACTAGTCCGACCTATTTAGTTAGGTTCGGCCGTGCCGTACGACATAACTAGCGGTCAACAATTTAGAGCAGTTTCCAATCGTATGACTACGATGGGGTTGCATTTACCTGACTCAACAGTGGAGGAGGGTATTAACTGGTTTCCGTCAGTACATGAGGCCGTTAAAAAACAGGCATCAAACATAGGTATAACGCCATCTCAAGGCGCTGGTATTGTCGCCGCTGTATCGCCAAACATGGACTTTGAAGCTCGTAATATAAAAGCTCTTGACGAAATACAAAATATACCTGCTGAAGGTTGGGATATGGTGCGGGCTGGTAAAGTTAAGGCACCTGACGGTCGAAGCATCCAGCGACGACTACCAGAGACTAGCGCCATGCTCTCTGAAGTAGCTCCTTCATTAGTATCAGCCTATGACACTAGTCTTTTGAGGGCTGAAAGGATACTAGGTGGACAACCATGGAGAGAAGTTATACCAATAAGTACCTCTCCTAAAACTCATAAGTTTGCTGAAAACATAGAAGACCCCACCTCCACCTCAGTAACTATTGATGGTAGAGCCGCTGATATTGTTGCTAACCAGCGAAGGGGATGGAAAGATGACCGTGGTATAAGTACGGCTAATCTAGTCTCCGGTAAAGAAAGCAGGTACGAGAGGCATGAGCGTGCCTACCAATCCACCACTTCGGAACTGAGTCAACAGGACACAAGGTTCACTGGTGTGACACCTAAAGATGTACAAGCTGTACTGTGGGTGGGGGGTAGAGGTGTAGAAAGGTCGCAACCAACTAAGAGTGGTGGTCAGCGAAAAGTTGGAGAAGCTAGAGTAGGTCAACCGTACGTCACCCCCGGTGGTAAACCTTTAAAACGTGATTCAAGATTTTGGGAGAAAGCATGACAGAAGCATGGGCAATCGTAATAGCCGCATCCGTAACTGGAGTCTTTGGACTACTGGGTATGTTTCTAAATAGATTTAGGGCAGAAAACCGCAGAGATCATGCTGTTGTGTCTGAAAAGTTAAATGACATAAAGCACATGGTGCAAGGTGTTAAGATGACTGTTAACCAGAATGGTGAGAAACTCACTGACCACTTAAAGTGGCACGATGACACTAAGCCTAAAAAGAAAACAGGGAAGAAGTCAACGACTAAAAAGTGAGACACACACCTGAAGGTGCTGTGTCGTGTAAGATATGTAGTAGCAGAAGGAGTACTTGCGGTGGGAAAAGAACAGACCCCAGTCACATTAGTTGAAGCACTTGCTACACCACTTCGTGACCCAAGGCCAAAGGAATGCTTATATTCCCGTGTTCGTGGTGAGTTATCCAAAGAGGAACAGCAGGCGCTAGACAGAGCATTGGAGAAAGTGCGTTCTGACAATAACAATGGTCAACGTAAAGTTTATTCCACAGGCTGGTTATCTAGTGTTTTGACCATGCAAGGTTATCCCATATCTGCTGCAACTATTCAACGACATGTACGACAGGTGTGTAATTGCCACACCGGAAAGACGGCGGATGACGAATGAAAGTAAATTATCTAAGCATTTAGATAAGGGACCACCAAAGCAAGCACTGGGAAAACTATCGGAGTTACTTGAACGTCAGGGTATAGAGATAGAAGACATTGGAGAAATCAAGAAGGTTTCTTTATACCAGTCACTAACAAAGGACGCTGAGGGCGATGCACAAATACATGACCTTGTGGGTATACAAATATCTCCGGCGTGGGAAGCGGGACCGCAATGGCCGGTCATCGAACCCGGCCCCACAATCAAACTTCCCAAGAGTACTACCGCCAAGAAGAAATCGAAGTTAAAGGATTGTGTTGTTCTTCCTGACATGCAGATTGGGTACTTTCGCACAAAGGACGGCGATCTAGAACCTACACATGATGAATCCGCTATCTGTCTGTCGCTATCCATGGTTAGGGATATCAACCCAGAGTTGGTAGTACTTGTGGGGGATAACCTAGACTTACCAGAGCTTGGCAAGTATAGGGTTACTCCGGCTTTCCAACAAACCACCCAAGCCTCTATAGATAGAGCAACTGAGATATGTGCCGCTTTAAGAGAGGCCGCACCTAACGCTGAGATTAAGTGGCTCGCTGGTAATCATGAGGAGAGGCTTACTAACTTTATGTTAGATAATGCAACTGCGGCGTTCGGTATACGAGTGGGCACACGGCCAGAGAGTTGGCCTGTGCTTAGTGTACCCAGTCTATGTAGATTAGATGATTTTGATATTGAATATCTAGCTGGATACCCCGCCTCGTGTGTTTGGATAAACGAGCACATAAAGGTTATACATGGTGACTTAGTTAGGTCTGGTGGAAGTACAGCACATGCCTACTTAAACAGGGAGAAGGTGTCAGTCCTATACGGGCATATACATAGACGTGAATGGGCGGAGATGACAAGGGAAGATTATGATGGACCCCGAACAGTCGTAGCCGCATCACCCGGATGCCTTGCTCGTATTGACGGTGCAGTACCTTCTGTTAAGGGTGGCACCGACCTAGATGGTCGTCCTCTTAGTCGTCATGAAAACTGGCAACAGGGTTTATGTGTAGTCCAGTATGAAGAAGGCGATGGTAAGTTCAACATAGAGATGGTTACAATAAGAGATAACTGGGCTATCTACCGAGGTCAAGAGTACTGCTAATTTATAACCATTTTGTTGTTTTTAACTAACCAATTAATAGTGTTAAAAGCCAGTACCCTAGCAATCCTTTCACGGGTAGCATCTCCTCTAGATACTAGTCCTTGAACGGTTTCTTCTAAATCATCTTCTAACCATTTTTCAAGGGTTCCGAAGCAGTACAAGTTTGTTAGTTCGTCTTCTATTTCTTGAAGCAGTTCCCAGTCGCTATTTTTGAAGTTAGCTACGTCGTAAGCTTTGTCGTTACTTTTGATCATTTAAATACCTTCCTTAGTTTTGTAAGTGTGTATAATGGTACTTGCTGTCCAATCGGATAGCAAACACTATTCCCTATTAAAGGATATTCATATATATGTTCAATAAGGACTTATTTGAAAGAGTAGCTTCTACCTTCGGGCAGGCTGCAATAGGCGCTGTAGGTACCAACTCAATGTTGGATCTAGGCGTTGACCAATGGAAGATGGTACTTTCAGCCGGAGTTGCTGCGGCACTCAGCGTATTGAAAGGTGCCCTTGCATCAAAGGTTGGTACTAAAGGTACCGCTTCACTAGCCGACTAACTATTATCGGCCACACGAAGACTTCGGTTGGTGTATAATTATACCTGTTCGTAGTCTAAACTCGGGTGTGATTTATGGCAGTTGATTTCTGGTCTCCCTCTTACAGGGCTTCAGCCAGTGACCTTACTGTTGCTATATCGCCACTTGGTCTAGTTGAACTAGCCGACGAGGAATTTGAGGTCCACGGTCCACGTCTGAATAGATATTCAGCAGCGTGGGCGTGGTACCTTGGACACCATTGGGCATACCGCCGAGAGTTTGGCGAGTCCCAATTCTACTTGAACTATGTTCGTACAATGTCAGACTACATTACGAACTTTTGCTTTGGTAAAAGCGTACAATTCCGCACCCCAGAGCAGAACAACGCCATCATCCCTCACCTACTTAATAAAGTTTGGGAACAACATAATAATAAAGAACACACGTTGTGGGAGATGGGTCAATTAGCTTCAGTAACGGGCGATTGCTTTGTTAAGATCGCTTACGAAGAGCCATATGTTGATCCTATTGGCATACCTATCGCAGGAAAGATTCGTGTTCTACCACTTAATCCTGCTCACTGTTTCCCTGAGTACCACCCACACGACAGGTCTAGACTTCTACGTTTTAAGTTGAAGTACAGGTTCTGGGGTACTGCCTCTGAAGGCACCCGTCAGGTTTATACTTTCACTGAGATAATTACCGATGACACTGTGGAGCAGTACATCAACGACGAGTTGGTGGACTCCTACCCCAATGCCATCGGTCATATTCCAGTTGTCCACATCCCCAATACGACGATATCTTCGTCGCCATGGGGACAGAGTGACATCTGGGACATCATTCCCTTGAATAGGGAACTCAATGAAAAGATGGCTGAAGTTTCAGACATCATAAACTACCATGCCGCACCAGTAACAATCATTACTGGCGCAAAGGCCAGCCAATTAGAGCGTGGTCCTAAAAAGGTGTGGGCTGGGCTGCCTAAAGACAGCAACGTCTTTAACCTTGAATCTCGAGGAGAAATGGCTGGTGCCCTTGAATATATTCAACATATCAAACGCACCATGCACGAGGTAACAGGCGTACCGGAAACCGCCCTTGGGCAGACCCAGCCTATTTCAAACACTAGCGGTGTTGCTTTGGCTATACAATATCAACCAATGATGAACCGCTACACCATGAAAAAGGTACACTTCTCAAGAGGCTTGGAGAGGATAAACGAAGTAATTATACGGACAGCGGCTGTATTTGAACCGCAGTTGTTGGTTTACAACGCCGCTGTGGCAGAGATGCCTGAAAAAGATAATGCTATTGAGTTAGATCCAGCCGACCCACTTACATACCAAACTACGGTTCACTGGCCAGATCCATTACCAGTAGACGTACTAATTAAACTTAATGAGATTCAGGCCAAGTTAGCTCTTGGCTTAGAGTCCAAACGTGGTGCCCTCCAGATTCTTGGTGAGGAGTTCCCGAATGAGAAGATGGCCGAAGTATTTGAAGAGATGATGGATGATGCTCTAGATACAGGGTCACTTGAGATGTTTAATGCACAAATGCAGCAAGCAATTTTCGCAGCTACTGGAATGCTACCCCCAGAGGGAGCTAATCCAGCCAGCGGTGAGTCAGGTGGGGAAGGGGGTGTCCTTCCGGGCACTACTCCCCCAGTTGACGACGCAATGTTAGATAAATTGATACAACGGGCATACGGAGCTAGGTTCGCCCAGCGCCGTGTTCCTTCAGAAGATTAAATAAACGTAGTATTACCATAGTCATTATTAGCAAAATTAGATAAGGAAATATTGATGGCAGAAACACAGGCGGAGACTGCTCCGTCCGAAACCGTAGTATTGCCTCCTTCTCAGGAGGTTACCGATAACTCTGAAGTCACAGAGACAGCGTTTGCAGTGGGTACTGAAGAGGCCGCACAAGCACGCACGTTTTCTGAAGGTGACGTAGAGAAGATTAGACAGCAAGAAAAAGACAAGCTATACAAACGTCTTGAAGATTCTGATGGTCGAGTAAAAACACTTGAAGAACAACTGTCTGTACTAAATAACGAAAGTGAAGAGACTAAAGCCGAAGCCGCAAGGCTCGCTAAAGCTGAATCTGATGCTTTACGCAAGCGTGAAGAAGAAGAACTCAGCGCAAAAGAACTGCTCACTAAGAGAGAAACAGAGTTTGACTCAAAGCTCAAACACGTTGAAACTGAGTGGGAACAGCGCATTGCCAAGATCGAGGAAGAGCGTGCTCTTCAAGACGAGATGTTGGAAAAAGAACGGAGAGTGCGCGAATTGGAGGTTTACCTTCAACGCCGTTCAACAGAAGAAGAGGAATTTATTATTCCTGAACTTCGAGATCTTATCTCTGGATCGTCAGAAGATGAGATAGAACAATCTATTGGGATACTTAAAGATCGCAGTAGTGCTATACTGGAATCAATCCAGCAATCTACTCAACCGAGTGGGTTGCGGGGGTCGCCGGTAACGGCTCCCCCGGTTGGGCCAATGGAAACTCAGGAGTCGCAGCAAACGTTATCCGCGGAGGACATCCGCGATATGCCGATGGAACAGTACATGCAAATGAGAGACAGGCTCTTGAAAGCGCGACCCTCACAAGGTCGTTTTTAAATAACAACATAAACCTATAGTTTACAAACTAACGGAGGAAATTAACCTATGGCCCTGCCAGCACCTTCGGGTGGCTCGATAACTACGGCTGCGGACCAGTCGTCGCTAACGGGTTACTCGTCAGATACGGCACTGACTCCCGCGATACAGACTATTTGGAGCAAGGAAATCTTGTTCCAAGCTATGCCTGTTTTGCGGTTTGAACAGTTTGCCGTCAAGAAAACAGAACTCGGCGTTATGCCGGGTCTCACTGTTAATTTCATGCGCTATACCAACTTAAGTGTGGATCAGGATTCTGGTGCAACACTTACTGAAGGTACTCGTATGGAACCAACAGCACTATCTGCCAGCCAGATTCAGATTACTGTTTCTGAGCGTGGGCAGGCAATATCAGTTACTGAATTGCTACTCAATGCGTCTTTCGATGATGTTATGGCATCTTCGTCACGACTTCTAGGCCGTCATATGGCTCAGTCAATGGACATTGAAGCTCGTAACACCCTGTACAAGTCAGGTATTCCATTTGGTGGCGGTTCTGCAACCGCTCCGTCGATCACTTTTGGTCGCACCAAGCAGAGTGGCGCTCGCACCACAGTTTCACCATACGATGGTGGAACCATTGGTACTGCTGCTGCTCCCGGATATCTTTCACCAACTACCATCAAAGATGCGGTTGAAACTCTAGCTGCGGAGAACATTCCGAGACTAGGCGACACATACGTCTGTTTCGTTCACCCAAGCCAGAGCCGTTCTCTACGTGACTGGCCAGAATTTATCGAAGTAACGAAGTACGCCGCACCCGGTAACTTCATGCTCGGTGAAATCGGCCCTTTATGACGTGGTCTTCATTGAAACCACTCAAGTCACAAAGGGTCTTGATGGAACTGCCGCCGGTTCGGCCCTCTCAGCACTCACTGCGTTGGACACCGATGGTGCTTCTGGACTTCAGGAAAATGCCAACGCATACAACGCCATCATGATCGGTGACAACGCATTCGGACAAGCTATTGCTCTTCCGGTTGAGTTGCGTGACGGTGGCGTAATTGACTTCGGTCGTGAGCACGGCCTCGCATGGTACGCCATCTGGGGATTCGGTGTGATCACAAACGAGTCACGCGTTATCATCAATACACTTGGTGGCGCAATAGCCTAGGCTTTTGCTACACTATAATGTTGTGGGGGGCTAGGGCCTTCGTGCCCTGCCCCCCCACCACAATTAACCTTAAGGGGATTTAATATGTCAGACGAAGAAACTACAGTCGAAGAGGCTCCGGCCGCTAAGGCTCCGGCAAAAAAGAAGGCTACACCAAAGAAGAAAGCTCCCGCAGTTGTGGAAGAAACCACAGCAGTTGAGGAGGTCGTAGAGGAAGCCGAAGTAGTGGAAGAAACCATTACTGTGGCTCCAGAGACCAAACGTGTCCGAGTTAAGGGCACATGGCGTATGTATTTTAACGGACAGCCTTGGGACTTTACAGATGGAGAGTACTACGAGTTACCTCTTGACCTTTACGGATACCTTCGTGGGAGTGGGAACATCTACGACACCATGGCATGAGGTAGGTAATGGCCGACGGCTTTCTAATTCCAAATAGGCCAGATACTGGCTACTCAGCAGACCAAACAGAACCAGACAAGGGTGACTTTCAAGCTCTTGGCTATCAAAAATCAGGTATTTTGTCTGGTGGTGCTGTCACACGAAGTAACGTTCGTGAAGTATCAATAACCGAAACCAAAGGATGGTTAAACGGTAATTTCTTTACGGCTTCTGCTGCAACTAAAAGCTTTTCTGCTCCTAGCACAAGCGCATCTAAGTTCATACTCATCGTAGTTAGATACTCCGGTGGGTCGTACGGTATTGAGGCGATTGAAGGCACCAGTGGTAATACTGGAGAGAGCACCACAAATACTCGTTATCCCGATACTTTTGATCCAGCTACTGAGGTTTTGCTGGCAGCAATTTACATGAATGTTTCTGCCACTGATATCTCAGCTACGTCGCTTGTGGACAAGCGGGTTATGGTTATGCCACAAGCTAACCCAACCACCGTAACGTCCACACCGACATCGTCAGACGGTAACATTGGGGAAATACGGATTGACTCAAGCATGACACCTTCTAGTGGGCAATCACGTATCTATGTAAAGACAGATGCAACCACATGGACCAACTTAGGTGATGCTAGTGGTGGTTCAGTCAACAGCGAAGATGTTCAAGATATAGTTGGCGCACAGCTAGTGACGAACGGATCACACAATGGCATAACCGCCGCCTATGACGACGCTGGCGATGGGGCTATAGACTTAACTGTTACCGCATTGTCTTGGAATTTAACAGCGGCTGGTAGTACTGAGAATATCGGTAACAATGAAACCATGGCAGTTAATGTCAGCAGTGACGCTGAAGTTTCTATTTCGCATAGTAACGGAACTATCACGATTAACGACGCGTGGCCTCGCATTAGAACCATGACTCATAACACACTGGGTAATACTAAGCCTGCCCACTACATCTACTCAGACCCATGGGGTCAAACCAGTCCCGGCTTTGGCGGCCCATCTGGAACGGGTCAGTTTATATATACACGACTACAGGTTGCTGATCTTAACCCGATGGTTAATAACACTCATGAGTGTGGCAACAGTTCATATAAGTGGAACTACTCATGGGTGCATAACACATCCTACGCTTCCTCGTTTAGTGGTTGGTCTGACCGTAACTTGAAGAAGAACTTCGGGTCTGCACCCGGTTTGGCCTTTGTTAGGGGGCTTGCGCCTTTGTCCTTTACTTGGAAGGACCCTGATCTAGGGGACTCTTGGGGCTTCGTAGCACAGGACGTTGAGGCTCTGTGTGGCACACACTCACTGACCTCTGAGATCCTTGTGGACACTGTAGATGATGGAACTAAGTACTTGAATTACATGGCGCTACTTGCTCCGGTAGTTAATGCCGTGCAAGAGTTGGATGTAAGAATAAGCAACGTTCAGGTGTCTGAAGGTCTAACAGTTTCAAATCTAGAAGAGCAGATAGCTGGAAGTAAAACCCAGTCACAATCTGCTGTGGATTACATAGATGATTTTGATGCTAAACAACTTGCCAAACAGCCTCAAGTAGACCAAGACCGTGCGGATATCGCTGACTTAAAGACACGGGTAGCAGCATTAGAGGCCGCAGCTAGTGGCTGATCTCCCTAAACCAGACACGTCATACTCAGATATACATGTTCGGTTAGTTAGGAGAGTCATGCCGTGTCGTCAGAACCACCAGTTTCCAGCTATAAACCAACCCGGACAGGACACAGTACCCGGAACAGACTCAGCCAGTTAGTAGTACAATAGAGACATGGCTGCCCAAACGGATATTGAAACTACAGCTAGGAATTACCTTAGGGACTTCCCTAAGTTCTTTCAATTAGATTTCGATGCCACTGGGCGCACTTTTGACTTAGGTCACTTAAACATAGATGCAACCAAACTGTGGGTAGCAACATACACCAGTGGAACCACAACAGAACTCACTACTAGTCAGTACTCCATTGATGAACGCAATGGACTTATTAGATTGGCGGCTACACAAAGCTCTGGAACTAAGCTACTTGTTGAGGGTTATTACTACGAATGGTTGCTTCCTGCCGATTTAACTTTCTACTCAAAGTTGGCACTGAACCAACACCTACACACTTTGGATATGGATAAGGAACAACTATCCGGTGTTGTTAAGGATGTCATAGGTATTGACGCAATGATAGAAGCCCTATGGGGATTGATGACTGAGTACAGCAGAGACATTGACGTTACAACATCCGAAGCCGTACACATCCCAGCATCTCAGCGTTTTCGGATGATACAGCAACTGCTCACTTACTGGACTGATGAGTACGCAAAGAAAGCTAGGGCACTAAACATTGGTCTAGATCGTATTGAGGTGTTCAATCTTCGCCGCACTTCACGCACCACCAACCGATTGGTTCCAATACAGAAGTCAAGGGAGCTTGGAGAATACGGACCTATCGAAAGAATATACTCACCTATCGACGATGGCTCAATCACCATTGCAGAAGAGCAAGATGAGCTACGTACGGATGTATTTATAGACGGCGATCCGCCTGAAGGGTATGTATCGGGCGTTAGGTACTTGTAATGGTAGACGTGCGACGAGAAGCAGAGCACGTCTGGGAAAACTACAGACGATACGCTAGAGACACTGGTGAAACTGTAGTTTGGTATGAGCTACAACCTTTTGGAGCAACAGCGTCTACAGATAGTTTGTACGACGACGTTTATGACGAGGGCTTGTCATCTACTGGGGGGTTACGCTACCAAGACGGTATTGTTGTCCCAGTACTACAGATAAATGAGGTTGAGGATACTAAGCGTGCACAGGCCGATGGTCGATTAGTGGTCCAAACCATTACTGGAGTTAGTTCTATTAAAGACTTCCGAGATGCTGGCATTAGTAACGTATCAGAATATAGAACACACTTAAATGACATGTTCTTCTATGACGGTAGGTACTACTCTGTCACAGGTTATCGTGTTAGAGGAAGGGCCAAGGACGATATCATTCTTACCTTTGAGGGTATTGAGAAATATGTAGATCAGGAGTTATCATTTGACCCCGGTCCTACGCGTGTAACCACTAACGACTACGCTTGGCCCACAACTCTACCCTCCTAATTGGTGTATCATAGTACTAGATTCTAACGAGCGTTAGTGTCTCTCAGTTGCCCAGAATACGTTAGGAGAACGTGTGGATCAGTATTATTTTACGTCTACGTATTCAGAAGCACCAGAAATTCCCGGTGAAGGGGGCTTACTATCAGGGCTTCCTGCGGTTATTGACTACGCTGACACTTTAGTCAAATCTTTTCCACAGATACTGACTGAGTCAGTTAATGCAGTACTACAGGAACACGTAGAGGACTCTAGAGAACGCCTAGACAGACAAGAAGAGTACAGCGGAATGTCCCAGTACTACGATGTTGTGCAGGGAGAATCACCTGAAGAGTTCCATTTTGGTTTTGACCACATGCCCGACCATCTTAAAGAACGAGCAAATGCGTTGGAATTTGGGGATGCTTTCAATCCACCACGAGCATTTGTTCGACGTAATGTTTTTAAAAAAGTAGATGAGTTAGGAAACAAGATAAGTAAAAAGGTAAACCACCGTTTGGGAGAGAGTTCTCTCGATGCCTAATCGTGCCGGATTCCTACTTGCTGAAGACCAAGCCCTTAAAGAAAAGTTTTCGGGGATTCAATTAGTTGACGATAGGGACACCACCAGAGATGTGGGTGTGTTCTTTCGGTATCCAGAAGGAGAGACTGAAAAGAAGTTCCCGTTTATAACATTAGAATTGTTGGACATAAACCATGCCACCAATAGACAACACTCAGACCAGTTCACGTATGCCTTCACGGGCACAGCCCCGGCAGGACAGTCGTCAGGACACTACTCCACTGATAATGAACCTGACACTCTTACGTACTGGCCTAATACCACAACCGATATTTCGACGTTGACCCCTCAAGGGCCAGCGTCAAACCCATTCGTAAGTGCTTTGGAGCACGTTCCAGTTGACTTGTTATATCAAGTAACAACTTTTACTCGCTCTGCACTACACGACCGTGCTCTGCAATCCCATATCTTGACAAAGGTTGCTCCGTTTAGGCGGGGCTACCTAAATGTAGGTATTGATGATACTCAACGCCACATGGATTTGATGGATTGGCGAAGTGCAGACATGCTAGATGAAGAAGCCGGATTCAAAAAGAGGATATTCAGAAAGGTTTATACCCTTTCTGTTACATCAGAGATACCTTCAACACTATTAGTGTCGATAGGGCAAGTCACAACTCAGTCAGAAATTATATTCAAGGACAAGCTCAATCTGGATGTTTTGTCATGAAATTCGTAACCCACCGTAAGGAGAAAATGTAATGCCAGCTTATAACCGCCCGGGCGTTTATGTTAACGAGGCAGCCTTTAAAGCTACCACGACTAGCAGACCCGGCAGAACAACAGCATCATTCGTAGGAACTTCCACTAGAGGACCAGTAGGGAAACCTGTTCTGTGTACTTCATGGACCCAGTTTGTTGCTGCCTTTGGGGATATCAGCCCCTCACACGAACTCGGATACTCCGTATACCAGTTCTTTACAAACGGAGGAACAGAGTGTTACGTAGTACGTACGCTTACAACCTCCACCACTGCTAACACCGCTTCGACGTTAGTCTTAACTTACAACAGCGGCGCAGACACACTATTCACGGCCACGTCAAAACTGTCGGGACCTGATGGTGACAACATAACCATACACTGCACACAGAATGCTAGTAACCCCACCTCATCCACCACTGGTGGTTCAGGTATCATGGACATTTCCATTAAGCATAAAGGTGTTACTAAAGAGTCTTTTGTAGGTATAACCTTTTCTAACTCAACAGCGGCTACATCTGCTACAGGTGCTATTAACCATGCTGTAACTGGCTCACAGTACATAACCGTGAGTGCTCAGAATACAGACGCTAACGTAACTGGTGCAAAGTTTAATACTCACTTTGCTAGTGACGTGACGTTCACCTTAGCAAGTGGTGCTACTAACGGTTTGGCTGAAAAAGCTACCGGGTATGTCAGAGGAACTACAGCAGGTACTGCCGCTAATCACTTCCTATTAACTGCTGAGAACGCAGGACTATGGGGTGGCGGATTGTCTGTGGTAGTCGAAGATGGTGCTGAGTCAGCAACAGCTACGAGCTACGGAACCTTTACCATGATTGTTAAGTTAGATGGTGTTGAGAAAGAAAGATGGGCCGAGGTTTCACTAGATGCCACACACAACAGGTACATTGAAACCTTACTTGATAACTACTCAGACTATTTAACTTGTTCAAGTGTGGCTACACCTGCAAAGGCAGCCACCACTAAAGTAACTGCTGGTACCTACTTAATAGTAGGAGGTAATGATGGGTCTGCTGTAGTAGCCTCTGATTTCGCCACAGCGTGTGCTTACTTGGACCAAGTTGAGGGTGACTTGTTAGTAAACCTTCCGGGAAAGACTGACAGTAGTACAGTTAACGCCGCAATATCATATGCACAGACTAGGGGCACAGCCTTCGTAATCATTGATGCTGATGCTTCAAAGCTTACAGCGTCTGACATATTGACTGCGGTAAGCCCATACACCAACAGTGGTTACGCCGCTGTGTACTACCCAGCAGCCAAAGTTGCAGATCCAACAAAGACTGGTCCAGCAGCTTTACGTAACTCTGGGTTAGGTGGTGCTGTTTCAGCCATTTATGGTAAAGCAGAGCGGATTGGTTCTGTAGGTAAAGCTCCAGCAGGCTACAACATGGATATTGGTAACGTCTTCGGATTGGTTACCAACTTATCTGAAGCCGATGAGGGTACGCTTTACGCTGCAAACATCAACCCCATTAGGTTGATTCCGGGTACAGGAGCCATCATCAACGGCACCCGCACATTGGCGGTGACTTCTCCAGAGAAGTACATTCCAATCAGGCGAACACTTAACTTTGTTAAAGCTCGTTGTAAAGAAATAACCAAGTTTGCAGTATTTGAACCAAATGATGCAAACTTGAGACAACGAGTAATAACTGTCATAGAAAACGAATTAAGAAGTTTGTGGTCTAAGAATGGGCTTAAAGGCTCATCTCAAGCGCAGGCTTTTTATGTTACGTGTGATCAAACGAACAACACTACCTCCACAATAGGCAACGGCGAGTTGCATGTGGAAGTTGGCTTGGCCTTGCAATATCCGGCTGAGTTTATAATCATCAATGTCAGTCAATGGACTGGCGGCGCAAGCGCTGTAGATAATTCTTAGGAGGATAAAATATGCCAACAGTACTACGCACTGACCCATTAAGAAACTTTAAGTTTCGGGTTGCTATAACACCAAGCGGCGATAGCCCACTAAAAGACTTAGCAGACAACCTACCAAACTTAGGTTTTGCTCAAATGTCTGGTATCGCAGTTACAAACGAGGTCATACCTTACCGCGAGGGTGGTATGAACACACATCCACACAAGATGGTAGGCCAATCAGATTTTGCACCAGTGTCGCTGGCGCGAGGTGTTTTTGCGTCTGCCTCAGGGGAATCACTGTACAACTGGCAGCGGTTCTTACATGCGTGGCAGGGTGGTGTTTCTAACGGATCTAAGGGAGCAGTGTCAGCAGATAATGGTACTGAGTACCGTTGCACCGTTACTGTTTCAGTTTATGATCATCCTGTGACTGACTCTAGCTATAAGTATGATCTGGACCCATCAGCATCAGTAAGTGCTAACAACTTAGATGCAAGGTTAACAGTAAACCTGTACAACGCTTGGCCCGGATCTTATTCAATAAGTGATCTCAACGCTGGTGATAATGGCATACTGATTCAACAGATGCAGTTACACCATGAAGGTTTTGAGATGGATTGGGCAGTTAAAGATAACGCTTAAATAATATAAAACTCGTAATACATAGGAGGACCTAATGAGTGAAGACTTGGCGGCGGATGCTGCCGTAGTTAACGAAGCAATAGAAGATAAACCACCCGAAATGGCTGTGGCGGCACCAACTGCTGTCAAGCTACTTCGTGGTATTAAAGATGACGCAGGTAAGTGGCAGAAAAATGCGACTGTCCGAGAGATGACTGGAGAGGATGAAGAAGAGTTGGCTCGACTTAGTACTCAAGACGATCTGACATATGCAGATTACACATCTGCATTACTAACTCGTGCAGTCATGTCTATCGGTGGTCAACACCTTTCTGATGACTCATCTATAATTGACAGTTTGTTGATTGGTGACAGAGACATGCTATTCCTTGGGGTAGTTAAGGCCACGTATGGGAACGTACGCACGTTCACAGTCACTTGTGGATCTTGCTCTGAATCTAGTGAGGTGCAGGTAAATCTCGATACTGATTTTCCAGTTGCCAGTGCTAAAGGGTCACTTACAAAACCTCGCAAAGTGCTATTGAAAGATGGTTCTGAGGTTAAGGTCAAGTACCTGACTGGTGCAGACGCTCAGGCGATTGCACTTGCTGGTGAAACCCTTGCAGAACAGACTACGTCTATCGTTGCACACAGTGTTGTGTGGGGTGACGACAGGTCTTTTAAGGTCAAGGAACAGTGGGCAAAGGCTCTATCTGTTGCTGACCGTAGAACTATTGTTGACACCGTGTTGGATGACCAACCCGGTCCGAGTTTGGAGGAGGTGGAAGCCCCGTGCGCCCATTGTGATGAACCAATCATCATGATGCTCGACTGGGCCTCACTTTTATTTAGTTAATTTGACTCACGTTTATTGGGAATATGACATAATCGCTCAAGGCTATCCCGGCTTTTCGTTGAGCGACATACGGGATATGTCGGTGCGACACCGATCTTTTTGGTCTGAGATGGCTAGATGGAGGGCCACTTCCTAATGGCTATTGGTGACGATCAACTAAACCAAGAAAGTGTAAACACGGGAGGTAGACGAGAAGCTGGTTTTCAAACTATGAAAGCCCGCATGAAAGTTGACGACGGTGAAGTTAAAAAGCTTGCCGAAGGTTTAAAGCGTGTAGTCTCTATTGTTAAATCACTAACAGAAAGCTTTAAGGAAGCCAATAAGCAAGCTGGAGTACTTACTAAAACAATAAGTGGTATTTCTGGCGGTGGCGGTGGTAGCGGTGGTGTAGGCAGAACCGATGCGGGTGGCGTTGCCACTAACCCAGACTACATAAGCCAAGGGCCAAGTTATGCTCAAAGAGCAGGCAACTGGCTCAAGGATGGAGGAGGACCTGACGGCGGTGGAAGAAGTCGTGGGGCAGCCATGACTGACTTTGCTATACAGGGTATACAAGCCGCACACGGGGCAATACAGTCACGTATTGAAGGTGCCTATCCGTACATGCTAACTGCCGATAGAACAGGTTTACTGTATCGCCAAATGTACGGTGGTACCCAACTTGGTTATCAATCGCAGTATCGCCAACCATTAGCTAGTAGGCTGCTTGGTCCAAATGGCATTGAGCCATTGTTAGGTTTGCAAGCAGCTACAGGTATAAATGCAAACCAGATGGCTGGCTCTGTAGAAGCTATGAGGGTTTCACAAGGGTTTGGAATTTCTACTAGCCAAGCTGGTGGAATGATCAATGCCCTAGCACAGCCCGGATCATCAAACATGATGACACTACTTACAGGTATGGGCCTATATGGTCCGGGTGGTCGTGTAAATGACCCCATGGCAGTTATGCAGAATATGATACAACGATTCGGATTAACTAACGAGGCTATGGTTGCAGGTGCTTTTCAGCCCGGTTCTATGACTAGAGCAAATCTTAGACGTGCAGGTTTACCTGAAGACATGCAAAACATGTTGCTACAGTACGCCCAGCAGAACGTCAACTTTAGAGAAGCCGGTGGACGTGGGTTTTATGACCCATCCAAGCAATCTGACAGAGAAATGCTTGGCGTTGATGACTCCTTTGCTATGGAGGAACAACGCACCAGAATGACAGAGACTGTTAGGCAGGAGAAGTTCTACAGAAGACAGGTAGATAATTTCGCACAACTAGAGAAGAATACTCAAGGTCTCATTGAGAAGTTCCAGTTACTTGAAGACACCCTCAGTGGCATTGTTGGTGCTGAGATAAGTCTTAAGAACAAGTGGTGGATGCGTGCGGGAGGAAGTATTCTAAAGTCCGTAGGCGGAGCATTTGGCATGGGTGACACAGAGCACCTAGCCCAGCCCGGAATGGACAGTGGGTTTTCTTCGAGTCTTAGAAGAATGAAAAATGCTGCTGATGCAGAAGGCGTACCACTGAGTTTAACTAGTGGTGTGCGTAGTAGTGTGAAGCAAGAAAACTTGTTTAGAAGCAGATACACACCAAACCCTGACGGAGATGTATCATGGAATGGCCAAACTTGGAGTATTAATCCGGGAGCCAGTCCAGCAGCACCTCCGGGAAGGTCACTTCATGAAACAGGCCATGCCGCTGACCTTGGTCCGAAGTCATCATATGGTTGGATACAGGCTAACGCCGCAAGATTTGGATTAAGACACGGTGGAAGTTTTGGTGAGCCGTGGCACGTAGCTCCTGCTCATGTCAAAAATACAGGCGACGTGCGAGGTAATGCGGCAACAGCTATTAGGCATGTGAACTCTAACAGTGTTTCAGCACCTTCATCAACACCCGCATCGGTTAGCACCTTTGGTATGACTATTCCTGCCGCCATAGACTCTATGTCTTTTGGTGGTTACACCGACATCGGAGATGGTGAATCTATGGGTGGTGGCTCTGTAATTACTATATCGCCAACCATAAACCTACAAGGTTCTGGCAACACTAATACAGACGCAGAGCGTTTGGCACAACGAGTGATAAGCATTATCGAAACGTCTAGTGCTATACGTGCATTGAGGAGGTCATAATGCAAGGAAACATGGGTGGACCTTCGAGTAGGGGTGTGTCGGAGACAGCCGACTATTCCCTTACTAATCCACCTTTTAATAACTACCCGACACGACTACCTATAGACGGCAAACTACAACGTGGTTACATGCGCCTACTACTGGACAATAGAGGCCCTACTGGAGGTGTCTCTCCAGATGCAAATAGTGTAGACAGTGGCACAAGCTCTGAAAGGGTGCCGCCAGCACCGCCCATGACTAAATTGAATTTTCAATTCAACCCTAACCAACTACGTAGAGATGTGCAGGCTAGGGCAGACACACAACTCTGGATCAATCAATCCCCTGAGCAGCTACTCATGCCCGGTATTGGCGACATGACATTTTCTTGGCAGATGCTGTTTAATCGTGAGGCTGAGGTTATGCAGAACCCTCCCGGATTCTTCACAACAGACGAGGCTGAAAATAGAGCCAGCGGTGCACAACATCCGCTGGATGCTCTGTTGCTTAATCTCTCTGATAGTTCAAACGTGCAACACAACACAACCGAAGAGTTTGCACAAAGGTTGGGAGTGCTGGCCGACATCATGGTGTTAGACAGCATAACTGGTCAGAGAATATCACACGAGTTTTATGAATATGCAAAGGCGTATGCCACCTATCAAGCAACCACGCTGTATGATGAGGAAGAAGACGATAGCGGCACAGCCGTTTTGGTTGACGACTCCATGCAAAATGACATGCTTAACATGAACGTTGGCAACTCTGCATTTTTGATACCACACCCTGTTAGGTGTGTGTTTTCAGAAAACTTTATGGTAGATGGTTACATCAATAGTGTTAGCGTTAACTTACTAAAGTTCAGCCCTGACATGATTCCCACAGTGGGAATGGTTGACATTTCTATGCACGCTCTTTACCAAGGATTTGCACGCAAGAACACTTTTATGACTCAAGCCATAGATAGGATGATGGACCCGGATGAAGCTAACCTGACTGAAGGTCAAGCGGCTGAAGTTGAGTCAATTATAGATGAAAAAAATGGCATTGGCTCCGACAGAACAGACTGGGGAGCAGCAAAGAATGAGTCAACCGCTGGTATGGAGTTTATACTTTCTGGCATCGACCACTCACCGAAAGCAGAGAGGGAAGAAGCTCAGTTAAACGATTTCAATGCGACAGGTGCAGACTACACCGCTAACGGATCTGCTCCGATGAAAAAGGGCAAAGAGAAAGAGAGTGCAATGACCTTTCAACCTGTTTCCTCACTTCTTAACAGTAAGTGGGGTGTCGCACAGATAGATAAGGCTACTAGTGCTACTGAAAATTACGAGAGCGACGTTGCTCAGAAAACTTTAGATGTCTGCACATTCCACTACGAAATAGGGTTATCCATTAGGGCTAGGTTATCGGTTGAAGAAAAAGCGGGTGATCACACCGATGATGCAACGTCGTTAGCTGCTCTGTGGACAGACGGTGGTAAGAATGGTTTTGAGAATTATAAGACAGACCAACACTTCTTCGGCAACTGGCCTAGGGAAACCCGCAAGTTGTTGTTTAGTGAGGGCATTGATTTCGCAGCAGATCCCAAATTCTCTGGCTATTCACTATCACCAGAAGCCAAGAAATTTAAAGCTGGGGACCCAAAGGAATACACACGTTCCTTCCCCATCTTGGAGTTAAGAAACCATTCAGGAGAGTATGGTGATGAGGTACGAGTAAAGGCAGGTGAGTTTAAGGTAACCGCCAAAATATTCAAACATTTCACTGGTGTAGTAACTGGCCATCTTTATGCAGATCAACAAATAGTGATTTCGCCTGAAGAATACACCGTAAATTTGGCTAAAGGGTTTCACCCTAACCCAGCCGTCGCCAATACCTTGACTGCTATGCCGCACCCCTTTGTTGAGTTTTTAACTTTAGAAAGTAAAGACGGCGATACTGCTAATAACATAAAGTTCAAAATATTGTACCAGTACTGTACAACTGTCAGGTACGTGACTAAACATAATACCGGGAAGACTATGGATGATACTGGAAGGATATATGTACACGGTATGAGCAAGAAAGCAGGCTTGGTCAAAAGTGCTAAAGATGCACAACTATACCTAACAACTCAGGGCTCAATACAAGGCAAAACAATAATAACGGATAGTAAAGGTAAGGGCGATACAAAAGGGTGGTTGGAGTACAACGATCTAAGCGAAGACTTACACTTTGATTATATTGGTGGACTCGATGGTAACGAAGAACGAACGGAGCTTAACTACCATACTATGGTGGCAGGCACCGAGAAAGGTGCTAATGATAAGAGACTACGAGGGTATGCCATAACACGCGATGGTATCCGATGGTACGGAGGTTAAGTATGGCACTACAACCAAACTCCCGATACTCGATAACCACAGACACATTTGGTAGGTCTATATCCACAGAGAAGGACCGCATACCCACAGGTTATGATGTAGTTGTCAGTGTAGACGGACAAACCTTTGAAGAACTTGCAACAATTCATCTAGGAGACCCGACTCTATGGTGGAAGCTAGCGGACATCAATCCAAGAATTAAATGGCCTGATAACATTCCGCTAAACACCAGAATACGTATACCGAGGGGCTAATTAATGCCCAGTTCTCCTTTTATCAAACAGCCATCGTCTGTAGTCCATGATTTAACAGTGGAAATAAACGGCGTTGATACTTCATTTTATAGCACCGTTGAACGAGTTGACATAAGCCTTCGACAAAACGAGCATGACTTAGCAACAATAACAGTCGGTGGTATGAGTGAGTTGGGTGTAACAAGATACATGAACTTACCTATTCGTATACGTGTTAACGTCCCATACTCTGAGGGATTCACCTTTGTTGGCTACATTACCCAGATAACGCCAACTCATAAAGTCTCCTCGGGTAAAGCAAACGACAGTTTACTACAGGAAGCAACTCTGCATTGTCTGGGAGCAAGCTCCGTAATGAGGGGCAAGAAAAACAAGATATGGTCAGACTTCAACGTCTTGGGCATGGTCAAAGAATTATCACAGCTTTATAGCTTTTCTTACTCCTGTCCAGAGGCTAGTTCCTGTCCAAACATCCCTAGGTTGGCACAACGAGGTATGTCCGATTGGGAGGCTTTAACAAAGGCCGCCATTAATTCAGGCTTCGCTGTCAATGTACATGGTACCCACATACATGTGTGGAAACCTGACAACGCCAGACAGTACGGTGCGCCTACAGGTACTCTAACTTCTGTGTCTTCTACTGCTGCCACTAGTTTTGAAGGACCCGGAAGGATTATAGAGTTTGATGGTAAGTTCGGATCAGCACACGCATTTGGAGATGTCAACGTAACAGAGGCAACTGTGTTAGACATCAACGGCAACTTGGTTACGGTAAAGGATTCAGAAATAAGTACAAACAAGTACGGTACTCCTATCGTTTCGACAGTGTCAGATTCTATAGCCATAGAAGCAATATCTCAGGAAGACCTGACCCGTAGACTAGGTGCTATTAACTCGTACTCAGACGCATTTATTGCAGAGGCAACAACAACTGGAGTAGCCGGACCCATACCCGGAAGTGCTATCGGTGTGGACGGATTCTCTAGTGAGTTCGATGGTATGTGGACTGTTAGGTCAGTGACTCTGAAGTTCAACAGGGGTCACTTTGTGACTCACTGGGAGATAACTCGCAGTAGCTTAGGTAGGAGATTACCTAAGGGAGTGAGTATCAACTACGCGTATACACCTGCCCCAGCGCCTAAGATGATAAACAACAAATGGAAGACAACTCTCAGAAAGACATACGAATATGCCACATCATGAGCAGTCAGAACATGTAGAACAACTACTGTCTACCGATTCGCAGATACATAGAGCCACTGTAGTTAGCTCCAATAGAGAAACTGGTGAGATTATAGTCAGAGCGCCAAACGTAACAGGATCTGAGAGCACTATCAATATTTCAATGGCTGGTCGCAAACCAGTGGATGCTGGTTACTATGGCAGATACTACGATGATGGTACAGTCCCCGCCGGTGCTCAAAAACAGTTAAAGAAGTGGTACCTAGCAGGAGAGCCGTATAAAGACGGAGAAACGTATGATTATAACCGTGGTGATTACCATAAGACTTATGTAGTTCCAGAGGCTGGTGATGAGATTATTATTTGTCGAGAAGACGCTGATTACACCAACGTGTTTTGGATAAATACCTACACACCACACTTTCCGCCCTATCAAACGTTCACATACGGGAATGACTCAACACACCCACACTTTAAAAACACTACCAATACTTGGTTTGGTCCTCCATTCTGGGAGTCGTTCCTCAATTATGGCTCACAGCAACAGACTATCTTTGGACACATGATCTCCATGGAGAGGCAGTATGCCTCCCATGAGGGCTACGCAGATAACACAGCACAGGCAGGAACTACCACCACGATAACACTAGCGTCTTCTGCCTCCAGTACTGACGACGACTATAAGGACTGGAAAATAATCCTGTATTCAGGAACAGGTACAGGACAGGCCGGAACAATATCTGACTATGTGGGTAGTACCAAGGTAGCCACTGTAACGGGTATTGAGGCTGAGTCAACTTACGGAGGAACATATTACACTGCTCAAGACACATGGTTCACCACACCAGATAGTACAACTAAGTACAGACTTTACAACAACAAGCACTCCACATGGACACCTAAGGATATCTACGAACTACGCAACTATAGCAAGACGGATTATGACGCATTAATTAGTACCTACGACCACAGACAAACCCATTGGAACTACCCACCTTTGGTAGTACAGATGCGTTGGGCTGGATACCCCGCCTTCGTTGTTGCCCCAAACAGGTACAACGGGGATGGTTACTTGTCTGTAGGTTACGAAAAACAAGCAATGATGCAGTTGGGCATGGGTCTACAAATTGGGACTCAACAATACAGTAACACACACGTCAACGTTAGTAGCAACACAATCGAATCAAACGAGGGCGATTTCTTTATAAGGGATGATACTAGGGGACACGCTACCATAGGTTCGACAACGCTGTGGCTCACAGGTCATGGCGACAAAAAACAAGGCCGATTAGTTATGTATGCTCATGGTACCCCCACATCAGGTGAAGACCCGTCATTCTCATCTGCCGAGCGCTATAACACTATGAGTTTAATACCCGCCGATATAATCAGTTCTGGGGACGGTAGTGAGCGTGCTTCTGTGCTTTGCAGTATTGATGGCTACCAGCCGTTTTATGTGAATAGGCATATCGTCACGGGTGGTGATGTCTACCCAGATGATGATAACCAAAGAGATTTGGGAAGGAGTGGAAGTAGGTGGGATGACATTTATGCCACAAACTCATCAATCCAAACATCTGATCGTAATGATAAAACAGATATACAGGACTCCGACTTGGGTCTTACATTTATAAATAGTTTGAGACCAGTGTCATATAAGTGGAAGGTCAAACCATCCATTAAAGAAGACTCTGGTGATGCAACCACAAACGCAGGTGTGCGTACACACTACGGGTTAATTGGTCAGGAAGTGGAAACAGTTTTAGGAAGTGCGGCTGATACTACAGCGTTCTGGACAAAGTCGTCTGTAAAAGAACAGGTAGCTGTTGAGGCACAGTACGACAAGAGTCCCATCATAGGTGAAGAAAACAAGGTCGTTGGTCACAATAATGTACTTCTCACCCCTGCAAAAGAGGCTAGGGAAGCACACGATATTCAAGGACTGCGTTACACCGAATTGATCGCACCCATAATTAAAGCAATACAGGAGTTGACAACCAGAGTGGAAGCATTGGAGGCATAATGATACCGACAACAAACAGTAGTGTAGATCTTTCTTTACTACACCCGCGCTTTAAGGAGCGCCTCATCGCATTTTTTGACGACCCACGAATACGTGGGCGTGTAACCGTGTCATCTGCTTGCAGATCATACGCAAAACAGAAGGCTTTGTACGAAAGGTATAGAGCCGGTAAAGGAGTACTTGCCGCCAACCCAGACAGAAGATTTGGGGAGAAAGCCTTAGATGGACAAGGGATATGGCGGGGGTCATGGCACCAACAACAACTGGACGGGTGGTGTTATGCCGTCGACTTCAACAGACTAAATAATGATTTACAGACATGGGAGATAAACGCCATAGCTAAAGAGTATGGTATGCACCCGACTGTAGATGGAGAGTGGTGGCATCATCAACCACGTAAGACCACCGACTGGTTTGACGCTCCGGCTTTAACATCAGCAGGAGTACAGGAAGTAGAAGAAGAACCACGTATGAACTGGGCGGCGATTGCCATGTTCGTGAAACAACTTGAAGCTATTGTTAGTACTACTCCGCTTAGACGGGGTAGTCGTAATGTAGCGGTCAAAGTATTACAGAGAAAACTAGGGGAGCAAGGCTACGATGCTGGGATTCCCGACGGTATCTTTGGTAGAATTACTACTAGGGCAGTCAAACGGTATCAGCGGGTAAACAAGATAAGAATAGATGGAATTGTGGGTCCAGAAACTTGGGCCACTATTATGAAGGGTTAAATTGAGTACTATATCTGTACCATTCACGTTTTCTGAGGGATCATTACTATCGACTGACGATCCCGATAAGATCGCCCGTCAACAGATACTAGACGTACTCATGACAGATAAGTTTGAGAGAGTCATGTATCCAAATTATGGTGCCGCTACTCGTAGGATGCTGTTTGATAACGTCGATTCCCTGTCAGTTGCGGACTACCGTGACACTGCACAGGACGGTTTGAATAGGCACTTGACCAACTGTCAAGTCGTATCTTTGAACGTACATAACGCTCCACCAACACAGCGTGCTAGAGCTATGGGCGGAAATGATTCTTCATCAACTTTATATGTAACTGCTCTTTACAGACTCAATAGTGATCCAACGGTCACCAAGTCTGTCTCTGTAAATATTGCTGATCCCTCAAGACTTACCCAATTTACTAGGTTCTAAGGATGTACCATGCCAACTGATTATACAAGTAGAGACTTTGCTTCAATTAAAACTGATTTATTACGCAGAGCTTCATCACAAATACCCGAGTGGAATACCCAAGCCTCGCCAGACTTCGCCAACATGTTGGTTGACCTGTGGGCTTACATGGGTGATGTCCAGAACTACTACATTGACAGGGCATACCGTGAGTCCTATATCAACACGGCCACCTTGAGGTCGACAGTTCTTTCCTTAGCTAAGATGATGGGCTATACGGCCAACGTAATGACCTCGTCAAGAGCGACAGTGTCTGTTAGTAACAGTTCTAGTGCTTCAATAACACTGCCCAAGGGAACTGTTTTTCAAGTTCCGTCTACTAGTACAACTACCCCTATTTACTTTATTTCACAGTCTGCTATCTCAGTACCCACCACAGGAGCGTCAGTCCCCGTTATAGAGGGGCAGGAGTTTACGGAAACTTTAACTCCAAACTTTGATGGAACGTCAGCTAGAGCCTTTCAACTAAGTGAGCAAGGTGTGGTTCCCTCATCGTTGACTGCAACTGTTGGGACAGACACATACACCTACATTTCAGACATAACTACTGTTAGTGCTGGTACTCCAGCCTTTACGTCAGTAGTAGACAGTGACAACTACACAAGAGTTGTATTTGGTAATGGTGTTAACGGTCGCATACCTCCAACAGGTAGCACAATTACGTGCACTTACAGAGTTGGTCAAGGGACTACGGGAAATGTTGCGCCTAATAAGATCACAGTTATGACTAGCCCTGTTCAGGGTATCGCTATAACTTCTTCAACAGAGGCATCTGGTGGCAGTGATGCAGAAAGCATTGCTTCAATAAGAAACAACGCTCCCACTGTCAGAAGGACACAGGACAGAGCAGTTACGTTAGCTGACTACAGAGTGTTAATGGAAAACTATGGCGGTGTAAGTAAGGCTATTGCAATACAGGCGGTGAGTTCAGGAGCGGTTACCGTTCACTACTCTGCGTTGCCCGAATACAATAACTTTGAAAACATTGCTACTACGATAGACACGCTCTACTTGTCTCCAAACACTGAGATCCTCACTGGTACAGCACAAGCCGGTGCGGCAACCACTATAACGTTGGCCGCATCAGGGCCGTCAGCTACTGACGACTTCTATAATGACATGCTTATAGAAATAACAGGGGGTACAGGTAGCGGACAGACAGCGGTAATATCTGACTATGTAGGTAGTACTAAAGTTGCTACCGTGCCAACATGGACTACAAATCCAGACAACACTTCCACATATAAAATCACAGCTAACACTAAAACCAACTTTGGCTCTGCCGGATTGGACATAGAGAACTCGTTAGCAGACTACTTGACTGCCAGAAAGATGGTGGGCGTGTCTATTAACCAGATAAGTGCAACCATTAATCTCACAGGTGTTTACGTTGATTTTAATAGCGTTGTAGTTAAAGACGGTTATTACCAGACCAACGTTAAGTCAGCAATAGACCAAGCAGTTCGTAAACTGTTTACTTGGCAACAAGTTGGCTTTAACAAGACATTCAGACTAAGTGCTGTGTTGACAGCCGCAGCTTCTGTAGATGGTGTGTCCAGCTTAACCATAGGAAACCTTGGTACATCAGGGGGATCTAACGTGGGAGATTACACACCTAGCAGTCAAACCACTAGTTCTGCTATCAACATACCTGTATTACGCACCATAGGATTCACTGGCGTAACTGGTGGTATTGCCTAGTGACTCAACCTCTTGAGAACAGACCGGAGCTTGTAGCTGACGGGGGATATGCTGTATTACACGGCGGTACCCCTACGTACAACACGGACAACACACTCAAAGGTTGGCAGGTCACTAGTGCTACGTCAACTACAGTTGTACTGCACAGTAGTGCTAACATTACTGACGATTATTTTAACGGTGCCACCATATGGATCACCGCAGGCACAGGATCAGGGCAGTCTGCTGTAATCACCGATTACGTAGGTGCCACACGTACTGTTACTGTAGCTACATGGACAACTAATCCAGATACTACGTCCTACTATGTAATAGATAACACTGGGCTTAGAGCACTTTCTGACAATGCCTCGCTACGAGCGGGTACATACTCGTCTGCAACAGCAGTTGCTGGTGACTTGGAGTCCTTCATATCTGCCCATGTACACGACTACGACACAGTCTCAGAAGAATGGACAATTCGAGTACCGTGGCACACAAAGACACTTGCTTCAGATGAAAGCACTCCTGCTTCTGGCACAGTATCATTAATTAGATTTGAGATACTTGGTTCTAGAGTTGGTTATCCAGAGTTTCCAGATGACTTAGGCGACCATGGCTTTTTGGTGTTGGAAAAGAATGCTGTTGACGATACGACTCCAACTTCCCCTGCCGTTACAACAGTGACCACCAAGAGTCATAGAAGTAACTGGTTGTACCTGTCAATGATTTACACGTACATAGACGACGGGGGCAATAGGTACAATGAGGTTGTTGCTAAAGCTTCTGTTTTGATTCCCACATACCACAACACATCGTCGGCCATGTGGAGAAAGATGCCAGACTACTACCAACGAATTGATACCACAGGTCACTTATCTAAGTTCATCAATCTGTTTGCTTGGGAAAACGACTTGTACATTTCATTGATTGACGAACTGATGCACCTTAAGTCTCCAGATCGAGTGCACTATGCCTCCTTAAATAATCTGGCAACCACTTCGGGTGTTCCATTTAAGTCTTCTGAGTTAAGACCGCATCAGATAAGAGAGTTGATATCTAATTCTTATAAGTACAACTTACAAAAAGGACGAGCAGATGCTGTTCTATCTATGATGGGTGTTCTGTCAGATTCAGAAGTAAGTTTCAGAGAGTTTAAGACAACGGGTGTGTCTGCTATATCTGACTACACCAGAATAAAGTTTTCTGTTTGTGCTGAACGTTTAAATCTAATAAAAGATCCACGGCTCAAGGCAACTCCGGGAACTTCCGCTACATGGCACTACCTAACCAACGCTTCAGCGGGTAGCATCACTGCGGATGACACCCCTGCTGGTGGTTCCGCTGGGGCAGATCCGGGAATTAAGTTTACGACAGGTGCTTCAGATGCTGGAACAGCCTACATATTTTCAAATACACCAGTGCAGGTAAAACGAGGTGTTCCTTATTACTGCAATATAGATGCGAGTACACTTGTTAACGCTACATTACAGACTCGTTTGTACAGGGAAAAGCCTATCAGTGCTAGTTCCCTGCCCCCAGAAGCCACCTACTATACTTCCGATGACTCCACGGGGGCTTCTCATTATAAAACCATGACATCCAAAATTGGCACGGCGTATACTTCTGGTGAGATTATTGAGCAACAGGGCTTTGCACCACGCACAGGAGTAGCAGAGGCTAACGTTGTGTACACCTACAGCGGAGCTAACACACAAGGTAAATTGTTTAGAGCAGTTTTGTACACAAATACAAATTTGGATCTATCTGATTTCACTTTGAAGATAACTCCAGATGGCTCAACTGTATCTAGTTCTACTAGATTTGATCAGTTTGATTTAGCCGTCAATAATGGCACAACTGACGTACTAACGGCCGACAACTTAACGCTATCTGTAAGCGGTGGTGTTGGAACAATAATTGATGAGGATGACAGTAGCACTGTAACAAAGTTAACTAACACTACAGGTGGTGTCACCTACACATTGCTGATAGATGAAGTAGCTAACCCTGCTTATGCGGCTGACACACAACTTCCTAGTAACAGCGCTGTTACCTTTCCGTTTATTGACAACGGAGTCGAATGGTTGTATCCGACAATAGTAGTGACCCTTAACAATGACGCTAATGTTTTACTCGACAAATTTATCTTCCAACCATTTTCAGATGGTGAGTATTTTGATGGCACCACAAACAATGCTGGTCAGGCTATTAAGTCTGGTGCCACCATAACCCGAGACTACTACTGGTCAGGTACCACTGATAACTCTGTTTCTATTTACACTCCGTTGAGGGGTAGACAACTCAAAGCACTAAAGAAAACTATACGTGAGTACCTACCAATAACGATGATAGACTCTACGTCTTCTGAAACTGGCACAGATGATCCTACGTTCGAGCCCACACTTTCGGATGCCAACTACTACAGCGCTACTAACACAATTCATGGGACTTGGGTGGTTGCTGATAAGACTCCCGGTGACGAGTTTGCATTCGATCCGCATTCATGGACAGCTAACGTGTATACTGAAGGGACTATTAAATCCTTGAGCAACTAAACGGAGCACAACTTGGAATATATAATTGGATCACTAGCGGTATATAAAACCTTTCAAATTATTGAACTCCTACTCCCTCGACCAGTAATGGTTTGGGTAAAAGTTGTTTCCTCTGTAGCACTTGGTTACGCCACCGCATTTATTGCTGGCGCTGATCACATTGCCCTATCTGGTCTTGCTATCGCTAGTCTTGCAGGAGCAGTTCATGGCGTGCTAAGGTTACTAACTCTCGCTGGAGATTTAGTCATAAGGCGAACCATGTCAACTAGATAGGAAGGACTCACATGGGAAATTATGTAATTGCAGGGAAGGGAAATGTTTCCCAAGAGGTTTTGGACGCAGGGATAAAAGACTTAGGTGACGGTCATACCTTCTTTGTTCCATGGATTGGTAGTGAGAACACAGTCCCATCAGAGGGTCTTAGGCAGGTGTATGACTACCTAGTAGATAATGCTCTTCCGTTTACTCTGATAGCAAAAGATAGAGCATCGGTTCACCCAGCCGTAGCTGGTGCCGCATCCGACATTCAAGAGAGTGTTAATGAGTCACCAGAGTTAAACTTTTCTAGCGTACCTACCGATTCAACAGCGTTGATCTTGTGGTCCGATGAAGACCAAGAGCACAGTAGTAACTTAGTATGTTCTTACCACGACCGTGGTCACAAACTACTTGACCTCACCAATGGTCTCACCCCTATAGAAATCGTAGATGAAGAAACTACCCCCCCACCTACGAAATCATCTGATAGCCCTAAACAGGAAGATGAAATACCACCCCTAACAGACGACGACATTGCTTCCATGCCTGAGGGCGTACGTAAACAACTAGACAGGTCATTAGGGGATACAGAAGTAGAAGACATTGTAGACACAGAGGGACAAGCCTCACTAGTATTGATAACGCCAGACGGCAGTGTCGTACGTGGAGTTGTGCCCATGTCAAAGGTGACTGGTTTAATAGACATAACTGTGTGGGAAGAATAACAAAGGGCCGGGGACTCTAAGAGAAACCCCGACCCTATGTTTATTACACACATGAGTTACCACTTGCGTGGCAACTTTTAGTGTAGCAGACGGGACTTGGATAAATGAGCATATTTGGTAAATATCCGTCTTGGATTAGACCAAAACTAAAAGGGCAGTTTACAGCTATAACAGCGTTGGTAGAACTGGTTTGTTTAATGAACCACAAAACTAACCGTGTGAGGATTAGCCATGAGAAATTGGGAGAGCGCATGGGTTGTTCAACTAGGACAGCACAACGAGCTATAGAAGTTTTAGTAAAGGAAGGGGTAATATTACGTGATAGGACAAATTATTCATCAAACGTATATACAGTTTTATATGAGGAGGAATCCATGAATGACTGGGACGAATGGGAAACTCTAGGTGAGGATATAGATGTACCTAAGATTGAGAAGAAGGTAGTCAAAGGAAGAGTGCCTAAACTTGTTGCGTTCTTTAGTGACGAGATGGCTTTGCACGACCCTATGGGCATTCAGTCAGCGGTTAACGCAAAGGCTCTAGGTAAACACTTCAAGGAAATGTTGGACAACCATGGTGTTACAGAACAACAGATAAAGACAATGATAACTCTGTTTGCACTAGACGTTGATAGAGGAAACAAAAACGTGACGGATGAATACCCCGCTTGGCAGACGTTCTTAGCAGACAGACAAGCACTACTAAAAAGGGTTAAGGAAGGGACGGAGGACATTGTTTATATTGATGAGATGCCACCGGCAGATTAATGGCTGAGTGGCACGGAGCGCAGTACTGGCGAAACCAATCCAAAGATGAACGTACTTTACTAGCAGAAATACCTACTAGGTTGTCTCACGCTCGCATACACAACTATGAGGGAGATGGTGACCAAGAAGCCAAAGCCAAAGTTATAAGTTGGATTGAGAACTATCAGACACGTAAGGAAGACGGCATAGGACTACTGTTCGCAGGAAAGCACGGCTCTGGGAAGTCACACCTTGCAGTCGCCGCTATGCGAGCGGTCATACGTACGTATAGACAGAGCGGTAAGTACATAACTGCTAACGATTACGTTAGGGCTTTGGATGACCAGAGGGAGAACAATGGGGTACTACCTGATTCCTACTCTGAAGGTAACCTGCTTGACTACATTAGAACAGTCTACGACGTGCTGGTCTTAGACGATGTAGATGCCATTCGACAAACCGACTTTGCAAAGCGAGAGATATCCGACTTACTAACTAGCCGACACAATCGTAAGTTAATTACCATTTGTACTTGTCATGACAACATAGCCAACATTAAGTTCAACGTGACTCCGAAGTTCTATTCATTAGCAAGGGCATCTTCTGTACCAATCATACTCCGCTCTGGGGAGTATCGGGGGGTACCAAGTGGAGAGTAACGACATACAGTCTGACGTACCCATTAGACAAGGGTGTGTCTTTGAAGGCGTGCTTGCCTATCCACCCGACAAGTACTTACAGAAAGCCAAGTCTGTTAGGGCAGTAAGTAAGAAGGATTGGAAAACGTATATCAACCTATGGAAGCCTTATGATCTACCGCTTAAGTCATTAGTGGACAGTGTTAGGCGTAGAGGTGTAGGTGTTGAAGTTTACACCTGCTTGCATGAAGGCGTTGAGGAGGCAATAGACGCATGGCTTGTGCGTAGAGGTGTATCCGTTCCAGTTTATTACTACAGAGACATGGCTGATCTAGCTGAGTCTCTGATCTACCACAACCCATCAATGCGGGTGCATGTGGCAAGTGAAGCTGATGCTAGGATCGTAGGACTCAAGGCGAGGGTGGCCTCACCACACAGAGAGTGGGTGTTGTAATGGCTAGTGCAGAACAACTGTTAATAAGCAAGGTACTCACTGAGGGCAAGTTAGTAGAGGCTATAGAGTCCGGTATACAGCCCAAGCACTTCTCAGATAGTTACAGAGAGCAGTGGGAGTGGCTGGTGGCGTTCTGGGGTACCCACAATGAGGTACCTACTGAGAGAGCGTTACTTACGGAGTACCCATCTATAACTTTAGGCAATGCTTCCAGCGAAGTGCTAGTAAGACTGGTAGAGGAAGTAATAGAAGGGCACAAGCGTGTAGCTGTTACTGACACCTTGGCTAGAGCAATGCCTCTGTTAAACGAAGGCACGGTGTCTGAGGCTATTGCGTTACTTAATTCTGGTTTGCAGGATGTCTCAGGTGACAGCACCTACTCTAAGGATGTTGACATAATCACTGATTGGGAATCACGACTGGATAAGTATGCCGAGATGCGTGAGAGACCAGATTCTTTGATAGGCATTTCCACAGGGTTTCCCGGATTGGATAAGTTGACAGCAGGTATAAAACCTCAACAGTTAATAACCTTCGTAGGTGAAGCCAAGCGTGGTAAGTCTATGCTCACCATGGTCATGGCTGAGAGGGCACATGCTGAGGGCGTTACTCCATTGCTTGTATCTTTTGAGATGAGCGTGGAAGAGCAGGCCGCTAGGTATGACGCTTATGTGGCAAAGGTTTCTCACACCAGTCTTTTACGAGGTGCGTCCACTAGTGAAGAGGTAAAGAGGTTGGACAAGGCTTTGCGATTAAGACGTAACATGCAAGAGTTCATAATGGTAGAAGATATAGCTAGTGCGATGACCGTATCAAGTCTTGCCGCCAAGGTTAAACAACACAGTCCCGGAATTGTGTTTGTAGATGGTGTGTACATGATGGACGACGAGAATGGTGAGCCTAAAGGAAGTCCGCAGGCTCTAACCAACATAACTCGGTCTCTGAAGCGCATGGCACAACAGTTCAAGGTGCCTGTGGTTATAACTACACAGGTGTTGTCATCCAAGTTAAGTAGTAGAACCTCTAGACGAGTCACTGCCGATGCTATTGGTTACTCATCGTCTTTTGTGCAGGACTCAGACATTGTGATGTCCGTGGAACGAGACCCAGATTATGAAGATCGCTCCATAGTACGAGTCATTCTATCTAGAACATCTCCCCACGGAGAAGTCACAATTAAATGGGATTGGGACAACATGGACTTTACAGAGGTAACCAATCAAGACGACCCCGATGATGACGAGCAGGCTGATGAGTACAACGACTGGTAATGACTTAGTAGCCGTGCTGGAAAAGCTGGGAGTTGATATTACGACAGTCAGTGGCACTGAGGTGGGTGCTAGGTGTCCAGTACACGAGCTAGTGACTGGTAGAGTAGACGGTACTCCTTCGTGGTCTATGAATGTAAATACAGGGTTATGGATTTGCTATGCCTGTGGGGCTAGAGGTAACTTGACACAGTTAGTGACTCAACTAACAGGCAGTACTGATGAAGTGTTGGTTGTAAACCAGTTCTTAATAGAGAGCGGACTGGAACGGCTCAGAGAGCAGCTAGACGCAGAGGAAGCACCTATACCCTCACCAGACATGTCACTGTTCAGGTCGTTTAAAACAGTTCCAGAGCACTTACTTTTAGATCGACACATAGACCCCGAGATGTCACAGAGACATGGCTTACGTTGGGACGATCATAACGAGCATTGGATTATACCTATAGTCTCACCAGATAGAGACTTGTGGGGGTGGCAGGCTAAGTCCAAGGGTTACTTTAGGAATGTACCAACTGGCGTTCCCAAGTCTAGAACTTTGTTTGGAGCAGATGGTTTCAAGTCACGTACTGCATTGTTACTTGAATCCCCTCTGGATGTTGTGCGTTTAGCATCGCTGTCCTTAGATAATATGCAGGGTCTAGCGTCGTTTGGTGCTCATGTTAGTACCGAACAACTCAACATTATGGTGTCTAAGGCTGATAAAATAGTAATAGCACTAGATAACGACGAAGCAGGTATTTCCGCAGGTCAGAGGGTATTTTCACAATGCCCTAGACCAAGAGGTGGTATATTTTTCCTGCGATACGAACATACGAATGCAAAGGACATAGGCGACATGACGAACGACGAGATTGAAGAGGCCGTACACGGAGCCACGGCCATCCCATGGTGGCTCTGATGACATTTGTAGGCACACTCTACCCATTCCAAGAGGAAGCCCGAGAGGCTATGGCTGAACGTGGTCAAATGATGTTGTGTATGGTTATGGGTGCTGGTAAAACACCTACTACCATTGCTACCTTAGAAACACTTTTTGATCAGGATGACATCACCAGAGTTTTAATAGTCGTACCGTCATCGTTGAAATATCAGTGGTTGTCGGAACTTAACAGGTTCTCAAAGTCCAAATCGGTAGTTATTGACGGACCACCTAAAGTCCGTGAGTCCCTATGGAGGGCAGCCATATCTTGCAAGTACATAATCGTTAATGTAGAGATGTTGCAGAGAGACATTACTTACCTTGATCGCATACGTATAGATGCAATAGTTATTGACGAGGCTACTCTGATAAAGAGACCATCTGCTAAACGGTCTAAGTTCCTAAAGAAGTTAGGCAAGAGGACACATTACAGGTTTGCATTGACTGGACAACCCATAGAGAACCGTCCTGAAGAGTTGTTTTCTATCATGGAGTTTGTAGACCCCAAAATACTTGGAAGATTCGACATGTTTGATAGAACATTCATCGTTCGTGATCATTGGGGTAAGCCTGTTAGGTACAGAAACTTAGATGCTCTGCACGGCAGTCTGAAGGACGTAATGATACGAAAGACCCGTGAAGACATACAAGATCAACTACCAGAACTAATAACCAAGGTTGTTCCCGTAGCTTTTGATACAGCAGGAGCCAAGTTATATAGCACAATCACTAGAGACCTTTTAGATAAAATAAATGAAGTCATAGGCAAAATGGGTAGAGGATTTGATCTCTGGAGGCACTACAACGCAGAAGGTGGCGAGGCTCAGGGAGATATTATGTCAAGAATGACAGTGCTACGTATGCTGTGTGACAACCCAGATTTGGTTCGCATCTCTGCTGACTTATACGAAGGACCTACCCCACATGGGAGCGCCTATGCCCACCAACTTAAGTATGACGGACTTCTTAATTCAGCAACCAAATCACCCAAGTTAGATGCGGTGGTGGAGTACGTGACAGATATTCTAGATGAAGACCCCGGAAATAAGGTGGTGGTCTTTTCCTTCTTCAAATCAAACTTGAAGTTATTGGAAAAGGCATTTAATGGAGTTACCAAGTCCGTGTTGTTTATGGGTGGGATGTCTTCACAGGAACGAGATAACTCAAAAAAACAGTTTGGAGATGACCCTAATACCAGACTGTTTTTGTCATCAGATGCAGGAGGTTATGGAGTAGACTTGCCTATGGCTAACCACTTAATTAGTTACGACTTACCGTGGTCGGCAGGAAAACTGGATCAAAGGGAGTCTCGTATTATCAGATTGTCTTCCGACTTTCCTCACGTCACGGTGACCTCGTTTATTATGAAGGGGAGTATAGAAGAGAGGCAATATGAGATGCTTCAAGAAAAGAGACTTATCAATAAAGCGTTTATAGATAAAGGGTATGACGGCAGAGGCCAGTACGAGATCACATTAGGATCTCTGTCTGACTTTCTGTCAAACTCGGAGGTATAGAGATGGAAGAAGACTTAACTTACGAACTGAGACTTATTAAGGAGTACCAGAGTGCTAAAGACATGGCGGACTCCTCCAAGAAGAGGGCAGACAAACTTAAAAAAGAACTAGTAGAAATTGTTGACTCAAAAGGTTACGAAGGAGAGAACGGGCATGTATGGTATGAGGTAGGAGACCATAAGTTAAAGAGAGAACGAAGAGTAAGCAAAACCTTCAACTCAGCAGAGTGTGAAGCTTGGGCAAGGCAAGATAAATTATTGTGGGAGCAAGTGTCAGAAGTGGTGCAAATATTGAGTGAAGATAAAGTTCTAGCACTGGCTTGGGACGACCCTGACGTACAGAATAAGATTATGGACTTCTATGAAGAACGAATTACATGGGCGTTTAAACTATGAGTAAAAACAGTGGATACTTCAATGAGTTACTGGGTAGGGATCAAGGACATCTTTTAGAAGAAGATGTTGATTCTGAAGAATCTGATTATCCGGGTAGGACCCCCCCACGTAATCGGAGCAATAGCCCTAAACCAAAAACTAGATTAGATGAAATAATGCGTGATGCTAAAGCCAAAAGCTACAAGGTTAATGGCGAGTTGCGAGATTTCTATACAATAGGTGAATTGGCTAAGTTACTTAGCAGGAAAGCCGTCACCATACGCATGTGGGAAAGAAACGGATGGATACCACATGCCAATTACAGAACACCAGCCCCTAAAGGGGAGCAAATTCCGGGCGTTGAGCCAAAAGGCCGCCGTCTGTATAGTCGTGAGCAGGTAGAGTTTCTGCTTACGGCAGTTGAGATTTACAGTCTCAACAGTCAAGCCGAAGCCGATTGGTCAGGCTTTAAGAAACACACCACCACAAAGTGGCCGGTGTAACGATAGCTAAGAGAAACGAGAAACGAATATGCCAATAGAATATGCAGAGCAAACTGAATCTGATACGAATACCCGAAAGGTAATACGTTCAGGTTGGGGCGCTGTAGATAATATTAAACAGGACGACGCTAATTATGCCGTCCGACTTAAGACTGGATCAGATCCAGTTTTGATCAAGTTCCTTGAGGACGCACCATATGCCTCATGGAGGCAACACTGGGTACAGAGGAGTGGACAAAAGTCCTTCGTATGCAGAGATGGTATGGACAGTCATGGATGCCCACTCTGTGACGGCGGTAATCGCCCAAGACCGCTATTTGCATTTAACGTAGCCCTTCTAGAGCGTGGCGAAGAGCCAGTGCTCAGATCGTATGAAGCCGGTACTAGAGTTATTGCTACATTGCGTAATTTCAATGAAGATGATCGACAAGGCCCACTATCCAAAGAGTACTGGGCTGTAAGCCGAAGCGGTACTGGTCCACAGACACAGTACAATCATTTACTAGTTAAAGAGAGGGATCTAAAAGAAGAATGGAATGTAGATCCTCTTTCTGCCGACCTTTTGGAAGAATTGAAAGGTAAGGCGTATACCACTGACATCCTTCGTATTCAAAGTCACGCCGAATTGCTTGACGTAGTAAACGAAGATGTTGGAGCACTCTAATAGTTCTGGTGATGGTCAAGTAGCTCTCCCTTCCTTGTTACTTGGCCATCACCATATTTCTAACATAGATGAGGTACATCAACTTGTAGATGAGGTTCGCGGTCTAGGGGTATTTGCCTTTGACGTGGAAACTGTGGGCGTATTAGCACACCATCCCGATTTACAGGAAATAGTAGAGACAGAAGTTGCCAATCATTTAGCTACTCTCACTACTAAGTCTGACTCTGTCATAGCCCGATCTAGGGCTACCAAGGAAAAAGACTTTACAAAGAATATAGCGCTAGACCCGCATCGTAATGAGGTCATCTGGATGGGCATTGCCACACACGGAAAGTCTTGGGCAATACCTGTGGGGCACCCAAAAGGTGAGGTGCTAGAGTCTGAGGAGCGAGGGGATGGTACTACCACACCACCTCCCGGATTTAGAAAGATACTGAAGGATGGCACAGAGTCATTAGCTAAAGCGCGCTATGTCAAGCCTGCTGTGTATTCTGATCCACCCGAGCAGTTGTCTAGAGAAGCGGTGTTTAAGGCATTGAAGCCCTTGTTTTTTGATTCATCAATCATAAAAGTGGGACACAACGTAAAATTCGATGCTAGAACCATAGCCAAATACTACGGAGAACTACCTGTAGGACCGTTCCACGACACTATGTTGTTACAGCATGTGCTAGATGAAAACATATCGTCATTCAGGCTTACTTCTTTAATATCTAGGCACTTCCATGACCACGATCCATACCACCGTCACGGTAAAGTTGGTGCCATTATCAGTGAGACACCGTTCTCTGTGGCTTGTGAGTACGTTCACCTAGACGCTAGGTGGACATGGCTCTTGTACCGAAGGTTATTAAACAAGCTGTCCAAAGATTCCAAGTTAATGAAAGTTTTAGATCAGGATGTAGAGGTGTTAGAAGTACTCATGTCGATGGAACATGACGGTATGCAGGTAAACAGAAAGGGTATGAAGGAGCTTGGTGAGGAGTTGGACTCCAAGCTAAAGGACATACACTATGAAATAACTGCTCTCACCCACCCCGGATTCAATCCAGATTCTGTTAGAGATAAACGGTTGTTTCTATTCAACAGTACAGATGAAGGTGGCCTTGGCTTGGAACCCGTGAAAGAAACTGAGAAGGGGCAAGCCTCTGTTGACCACGATTCACTGAGAACTATGGAAAAGAAACACCCAGTAATACCGTTGTTCTTGTCATGGGCGGAGTGTAAGAAATTGAAGAGTACCTACGTAGATGGTTTACTAGGCAAGATTAACTCTGAACGATTGCACCCAAGTTTCCATTTACATAGGACTGCCACAGGCAGGCTGTCCTCATCAGACCCCAACCTTCAAAACATTCCTAGGGACTCAAGTATTAGAGGACTATTTAGGGCGGACGACGATTGTATTTTGATTGTTGCTGACTATGACCAGATTGAGTTGAGGGTTATGGCTATGTACAGTCGAGATGCAAACCTGATGGAGATATTCACCAAAGGCATAGATATTCACGCAGGTGCGGCGGCCTTGATATTTGAAAAAGAAGTCAATGAAGTTAGTAGTGAAGAACGACAGATCGGTAAGGCGACCAACTTCTTAACAGCTTATGGAGGTGGTGCAGGTAAGCTGTCTGCTACAGCAGGGGTGTCCATAACCAGAGCCAAGTTTGTTATAAACCAGTACTACGAACAGTTCTCTGGCTTGACCAAGTGGAAGCGCAAGATAGTTTCTCAGGCACAAAAGGATGGGTATGTAACCACGATTGCTGGAAGAAGGAGAAGACTACCCGACATAAACTCTCCTAAAGAGGAGTTACGTGCTAGAGCGGAAAGACAGGCAGTTAATGCTGTAGTTCAAGGAAGTGCTTCTGATATTTGTAAAAAAGCTATGATTAAATCCTATCCAGAAGTGCGTAATTTCGGGGGTAAACTGCTAGTGCAAGTACACGACGAGCTAGTTGTGAACGTACCTGATACGGATGATGTAGACTTGAAGTCAGAGGCATTAAGGTCAGCTATGGGGCACGGACGCTCCTTGAAGGATGTTCCATTGATAGTTTCATCAGAATCAGGATATACGTGGTCTGAGGCTAAGTAATGATTGAAACCAGCACTGATAAACGTAACTTCTACTTAATGCTTTCCCCACCGGATGGTCAGGACATAGCGATAGGCGCTGGTTTTAGCCCGTCTTCTGAAGAAGTCTACGATGAAGAACAAAAAGATGTTCTGCGTAGCTGGTCAATCCTAACAGAGTCCGGTATTGTTGAATCCCTGTCCGAAGCGGCTGATTGGATGTCCGACATTATGGTGAGTGACACCATGTTACCGGATGAGGGTGACATGGAGGATGATGAAATAGTAGGAGTAGGGTTCGATATGGACAACCATGACTCTGATGACTTCATGTCGGTATCTCAGATTCCTTACGGAGAACTACGCAAAATGCACAGGCAAATAAAGGACTCTACGTACAATACAGTATTAGGCTGTTTAGTATCGGCAGTGTCCAAGTTATTAGACGAGGACATGATAGGATTAACAACCTACCCATTTCCAGATTGAAACCATAAGGAGTATAAATGAGTGATTGGTGGGCAGACCGCCTAGCTGGTAAGGAACCAACCCCAAAAGCAGCACCTGAACCTAGAGTGGGAAGTACCCCACCTCTTAACTTTCGTAACGCCCAACCGGCTGAACCACCTCCGACTGCGCCCACACCACAGGCCCAATACATGCAACAGCAACAAGCATTGAACCCCGATGCGTCACAAGACCAAACTGGAAACTTAACCATGGGGGAAGCTATACGTATGTGGAAGGGCGGTGAAGCCCACAGAAAAGAGGGTGGAATGACCTGCCCAGAGTGTGGTGGCACCAATGTGTTTGGTAGGGTGGCTAAAGGTTCTGGAACAGCGATCAACGGTTCCCACCCAGCACCACGTTGTTATGAGTGTGGTTGGAATGGGTTGTATGATCAGGGGATGGAAGCGAACTGGGTAATGCCAAATTAAATAACAAGAAGGGTAATATACGTTGACGAATACGAATTACGAAACACTCGAAGAAATAGCTAAAGCAGTAAACAAGAAATTTGGAGAAGAGGTAGTTGTTCAGGGAAGTAGGATTTCAGACACCCTACCCCGAATATCTACAGGAGTACTCGCCTTTGACGCAATGTTGGGCGGGGGTTGGCCTGTCAACCAGTGGTCAGAGATCATTGGAGAAGAATCCTCTGGTAAAACGGCTATTGCCTACAAGACAATAGCGACTAATCAGGCGGAAGACCCAAACTGGGTAGCTCTCTGGATTGCTGCTGAGGAGTATGTACCGGAGTACGCTGAAGCCATAGGTGTTGACTTAGACCGACTCTGGGTAGTTGAGACCAACTTGATGGAGCACGCTTACGACATAATAATAAGAGCCATGGATAACAGGGCAGTTGACTGCGTGGTATTGGATTCTCTCCCAGCACTGGTTCCGGGTGATGAGTACGAAAGGCAGATGGCCGAGTTCACTGTAGGTTTAGGCGCTCGTCTTACTGGTAAGTTTTTCAGGAAAGCCGCCAATGCACAGAAGCGCTCTCTCCTAGAGGAAGACCGTGGGTGCACAGGACTCATAATCAACCAATGGAGAGAGAAGATTGGTGTCATGTGGGGGGACAATAGGACAACTCCCGGAGGTAAGGCTAAAAACTTCCACTACTTTGCAAGAGTAGAAGTCAAGAGGGATGAGTGGTTGAAGGAAGGCAAGACCGCAGTAGGACAGACCATCAAAGGTCGTACCATTAAAAACAAGACGTATCGACCACAGCAACAAGCTGTAGTTGACTTCTACTTCGCTGATGTTAATGGCTTCCCATTAGGATCGTTTGACACAGTTAAGGACATGGTAAATATTGCGTGTGCTGATGATGTCATAACCCGAGCAGGAGCTTTTTATTCCTTTGAAGACCAAAAGTGGCAAGGTAAGGATAAGCTAATAGCAGGGGTTAGAGAAGACCTCGAATTACAAAGACAGTTAGCAGCCACTGTATTACACAGCAGGCTTGGAACAACAGTATAAGGAGGGGCAATATGCCAGTTTGGGGAACCATACCAATAAAGGTAAGAGAGGCAGAACACCCATTGGGTAGAGATGTTTGTGAGTTGAAGATTTTTGTGGAACACCCGCCATCATGGGGAGTCAGTGACGTTGTAGATGAACTTATGGATGTAGTTAATGAAATTACAGACGAGAGTAGACTACACATACTTGGTGCAATAAACGCAACCAACCGATGAACGAGAAGCACAAGAGGTCTAACAAACAAGAGAACCGTACCGCTGACAAATACAACGGTAGTAGAAATGTAATGTCGGGCGCTGGGTGGGTTCGTAAGAACGATGTTAGGACTGAAGACTTGCTGGTTGAAAACAAGTACACCGACAAGAAGTCCTATTCAATAAAGTCTGACGACATGATTAAGTTAGCACGAACAGCAATACTGGAAGACCGTATGCCCGTATTACAGGTGGACTTAGGTGGACGCTCTTACGTAGTGATACTGGAAGATGACTTTTTAGGATTTATAAATGACTGAAGATGCGTGGAAGATTGAGGCTATGAAAGCCAAAATTAAGAGTAAGTCAACAGTGTCATCAATGCTTCACAAACTGATGTTGGACGAATACAAAGACAAGTCAGCACTTCGGGATACTAAGCATTTCCATCCAAGTGAACTATGTAAGAGGGACTGGTGTGTAAGGCAATCAGTTTACAAAATTATGGGTATGGAGGAATCCAATCCAGAAAGACCTAAGGCGTTTACGACCTTGAATGTTTTTGAAGAGGGTAATCTTATACATCGTAAATGGCAGAACTGGTTGAATAAAGCAGGAGTGTTGAGAGGTCAATGGTTCTGCCTTGAGTGTGAGCATCAGTGGTATGGTGAGAACTCTTGTCCTGAATGTAAGTCATTACAGGTGAGCTATAGAGAGGTTCCAATCTATGACGATGAACACCACATACTGGGTCACTCAGATGGTCATGTTGTTTCTGGTGATGAAGAGTTTTTAATCGAAATAAAGTCTCTGGGTATGGGGACTTTTAGATACGAGAACTTTCCACTTTTCAATAAGTACGCAAAAAAAGAGATAACAGCCGACCAGATGTGGAATGAACTTACACGGCCGTTCCTATCTCATCTTCGTCAGGGCAACCTGTACATGCACTGCACAGGTATACATCGGATGATTTTTATTTATGAGTGGAAAGCCTCACAGGCTGTTAAAGAGTTTAATGTCGTATATCAACCGGAAGTGATTACCGACATACTGTATCAATTAAGAGGAGCCATATATGACTTAGAAGCCAATATGATTCCAAAAAGACCTGAATGGATTGACAGCAAAGACCATCAGGCATGTAAGTATTGTACGTATAAGAAGATATGTTGGAGTAGTGATGACGAAAGCACAAGCAAAGTTCAATCTGAAATTCGATATCCCGAAGAAACCGGGGGATCAGATGCCGGGTCTGCCGGAGCAGATAGACGTATTATCAGACGGTGAGCTAATGTCACTGTATAGTGAGGCTGTAGCATGGGTAAACTATGCTAAGTCAGAATTGGTACAGGCAGAAATAATTGAAGAGAACGCCTTAGCGTTATTGAAGCAAACTGAGGCCATGGCTTTACTATCCCAGTGGGAGTCGGCTGATCAGGGTGAAACAGTTACCATGGCTAAAGCTAGAAGAGATGCAGACCCAAAGGTGATAGAGTGTCAAAGCAGACATTCTGAGGCTCGGGCTTATAGGAAGTTAGTGGATACTGTATTTGACAGGGGTGACCGTGTATCTACCGTACTCTCAAGAGAGTTAAGTCGCAGGATAAGCCTAGCGCCTACTGATAGGCGTACTCAATGGGTGGCACCATAATGGGAAATCCATCCAAGCAAAAAGGTACATCATTCGAGACAACAATTAAGGAATATTTATGGTCTGTGGGCTTTGAATCTGCCCGCAGGACAGCACTGTCAGGTGCTAATGATACAGGTGATATTAATGGAATTAGTAATGGTAGTACTGGCAGAGAGGTCGCTGTACAGTGCAAGAACCAGAAGAAGTTTGACCTCAGCGGGTGGCTTGACGACACCGTGGAGCAGGCGAAACGCTTGGACGATGCCGTTCCATTGCTGGTAGTAAAACGCCCCGGAAAAGGTTCAAAGTCAATAGATGAGACATATTCTGTGATGCGGTTGTGTGATTTAGTCTGCCTATTACAGGAAGCGGGCTACCTCTAAACTGGTTAAGACACAACAGTCGTCTTAATTGGAGTAGTTAAATGTCAGAAGAAAAAATGGGAATAGATTCCCAAGCAGTAATAAAAGTATCAGGTTCTAGTAACCCTCAGAGCGTAGGATCAATCCTAGCCAGAGCCATCAGCGCAGGGCACGACCCAAAGATGCGTGCCATTGGAGCAAGCGCAGTAAACCAGTCTGTAAAGGCTTGTGCTATTGCCCGTGGTTTTGTGGCTCCTAGGGGACTAGATGTAAGTTACATCATTGGTTTTGATGATATTATGGGTGATAACGGGGATCAAATTTCAGCAATGTTCTTCAAGCCCGTAGTTAAATGAAACCTATACAAAACCAACAGCAAGCAGCAGCAAGTTTAAAACCACATGGTTACCGTGGCGATGTCACGTTAGCATCTGATCGCACTGGCAACACAGGTAGAATTAAAGCTAAACGGTTTGAACGCCCCCGACCAATAACTCCCGCAGGAAATGTGGGGTCACCACCTACCAGTCCCGATTTCGGTGGCACTGGTCTTAAGGTAATGGGATCGTAATATGCCACTAGGAAAAGACACTGACAGAGTGGGTAACGCTAGAGAGCCTTGGAAAAGGCTAGGCTTCATGGGACCTGACATGGGCCGGATAAACCCCATGGAATCAAGACAGCGAAACATGGTGAAGAGAGCCATGGAGAATGACCCTATTAAAGAAAGTGGTCCTGTCGAGGATCATGGCACCAACCACTGGAATCGTAGCGGGTTAGAACGTACAGAACAAAATCCACAGATACAAGGACAACTCTCATTTTGGAGAGATCCTCACAATTTCGGAAAAGTGGAAGGTGACCATTACGATTTACCGGAGCTTGCAACTTCCAGAGACCATGCAGAGCAGACTTCACGAGGTCCGGGTGCTCTACCCGTTCGTGCTTTTGCTGAGGACTGGGTCAGGCACGAAACAGATGGTGGTGGAGAAGACTCTCAAGAAGAACAAGACCGTAGGTGGGGACTAGCGGCTCAGATGGGTATTGAGGGCACAGAATATAACCATCCCGATTACATCCCGGAAGGACCACACCACAGAAGCAGGGGACACACCGTTTCCAAATACAGCGGTGGACCTCGTTATCATGGCTGAAGGAACCTCAGGAAACGCCGCCGTATTTGCTAATTGGAATAGCCCTTCAGAACCTCCGGGTGCGGCTACAACTGCCGCCCTTGGTCCTGCTCCTAACTTCCGTAGTTCTAAGGACTACTTATTATCGGGCTACCGCACTGGTGTAGAGACACAGTTCCCAGATGGTTATTTGGGAACAATGGAAGGCAACAGGCGAGCCGACAAGATTTTAGGTCATATAGAAAGAATGAACCTCAGGCAGTACAGCCGAGGAGTTCACAAGGGAGAGAGGATCAATCCTTCCGACTATATCTGGCCTCAGGAGTTTGGCAAGTTCACTAGTTTAGAGCTTGAATCTAAGGGAGCAAAGTTCGCTCCTGTAGGAACTTACTCACCCACACTCACTAATGATGGTAAAATTAGTGGAGCGGAAGCAATGAAACGGGCACAGCCCGGATCGGAGAAACTGCCAGTAAACCCAGAGAGGCAATCTAGGTTAAGGCACCTAATGCCACTATATAGGTAGAGATATGGAACGACATAGACAACAGTTTGGAGATGACAGGACAAAGGCAGATGCTCCTCGTGCTTCCAAAAACCTCAGAGAAAGAGACCCAGTTAAAGCGGCTCAAGTACGCCAATTCCTGTATCACCAATCATTACATGGTGGCAGGTCAGGTGGAGATAAACAATCCGACATAGAGTTCGCCGCACTTTCAGGTAATCGAGGACCAACTGTGGGAGGCGGAACACATGTCTAAGAGAGATCAAGAACATATAAGATCCAAAGGTGTACACCACCATAAAGAGCAGGCACATGAAGAGTACGGTGGACGCACTGCATCTAGGCAGAACTCACTAACTAGTGATTTAAGGCACGTAGGTAATGCAGAGAACGTAAGTAGGACGGCGCTAAACCTAAAAAGGGACGCTGGTCAACAACGTGGTTTGGAATTTCCCTATGCCGCCGCCATTAGTAAGCACGATTCTTTAACAGAACTAATGCAAACTCCACCCGGATTTGAGCCATCGGATGATTTTTCTGAGAGACCAACTGTATGGGAATCTATTTTACACCCAGACGAGCGTGCAGATGAGGACTGGATCTCTTAATAGTGCAAGTGCCTAATCGACCTGATGGGATGACAGAGTCATTCTCGATGCAACAATACCGTCAGAACAAGCGCCCTTGGCAAACACGACAAGAGTGGCTTGTAGACATTGCTCTAGAATCAGCGATATCTGATCCTGAAACTATCAGGCAAACCAGACCTATGGTTCCGATGGAGCTTTACCCTGAAAGTAGGGGCTTTGCGAAATCCGAGCATGGTATAATGAGTATACTAAATACATCACGAGAGGTACCAGTTTACCGTTCGTGGGTATCGGGAGCGCCAGTAATGTTGCACAACGGATCATTGGTTGACGACACATTCTCAGGCTCTGACCGATACACAATGCAACCGATGTGGATGTGATTTAAATGGCAGCTAGATATGTAAACCCCCAAAATGTAGCGGCACAAGGCCAATCGTTTTACACTGGACTACTACCCGGATCGTACGATCAGGGAGGAGGCGGACGCGGCAACCAATCAAATGTGTATGGTGCAGGCTCCGGCGGTAGTGGTGGGGGTATCCCAGACAGAACAGCAGGCATAGATGCTCGTTCTATAACTGACTACAAACCTAAATTATCAATAGACATGCGTAGCCGAACAGGTGACAAGTTCAAAGAGTGGTTAAAGGGACCAGCAGAACCAACGCTAGTTAAGCTAGATGGGGAAGTAAATCCCAAAGCTGCGAAACATTCCGGTGCTCTAGGTGTCACAGAGCCGGACTGGTCGGAACCAGCTACGTCTTCCGGTGACATCATAGATATGGAAGAATCCGAGGCGGGTCAATGGCTAGTTCCACAGAAGAAGGATGTGACACACGGTTTTAATCCAGTTACTAACCCTCCAGCTACAAGTTCTGTGACACGCCCGACTATTTCACTCAACCCCGGACCTGCTTACCAGTCTGGGTCTCAAGGTTTTACAAGACAACCCGGAAGAACTACAACAGGATTGAGTGGTGGCTCTTTGCAGATGCCTTTTCCCGGAATGGGCAAGCCAGCTTACACGACCACGACGGGCAAGCCCGCTGGTAGGACTCAAACTCGTCGTCCAAACATAGCAATGAACCAATCTCGACCTACACAACAACAACTATTCTGATAGGATATAAACATGGCAGTTAATGAATCTCGCTCAATGAACCAAGACATGGCACAGGGTAAAAACGATGGCACCTACAAGCTGTTGTATCCTGACCGTGGCGGTGAAGTAGAAATGACAAACATTGCTACACGTAGCCGTGAACTTCCTTGGCATTATGGCCTAGACGCAGACGGATTTCCTGTTAAGATAAAATCATAACAATTAACCCCTAACACGGAGTACAATTTATGCCCCGCTTACTAGTTTGTAAGCCCTGTGGTGTGGTATACAACATGCAGGACTACGATGGACCGCCCGAATACGATCAGGAATTACGTGAGGTAATTGATCGACACCTAGGACAGGCATCCGATCCCCGACCAGAGTCTCATGGGTCCATGATATTTAGATGTGACAAGGAAACCGCCTCTAAGTTAGACATGGAAACCGAAGTCAAAAAAGAACTCATGAAAAATGAGATTGAAGTGAGGGAGCTAAGAAATGACCTCAAAGAAGATGCTCTTAAATGCTTTAGTAAGCATGGCCGCCCTAAGATGGACTGCTTGGACTACTGTAGTGAGGAAAAGACTATCGGTCGCAAGGTGGGTGTCCCCAAGAGTAAGAGACAATATCTTTGCATGTACTGCCCAGTGCAGGAATACTATCAACACAAGATACGTGATGCTAAAGGATTGTATAGCACTAAGCACGACACCGTTGACAGAATGGTGGATGTTAAGCCTACTAGTCGGACTAACGCAAACGCCGACCTCGGTAAGAAGCTCTGGACTCCTAGAGGGTAAATGATATTAATAACAATGGACACCTTGGCATTACCAGCCGAGACTGTCGGAACACGCAAGCCCAGTGTTGAAGGGCGTGGGTTGTGGAACATGCTATTCCAGCAATATAACGGCAGTATTCTACTGATAGCTGATGTCAATGATGACAAAGACCACTTAGAGCATTGGCTTAAGACAAATGGGTACAAGCCCAGTATGTTGGATTTTGCCATTGACAATACACCTAGAGAAAAGGTCAGACGAGCTACGCAACTCAGGAACGCCTTTGGAACTGTACGCTGGTTTGTAGACGTTGATCCGTACTCTGCACAGTTAGCTTTAGAGGAGGGTCTACCCACTTTAATTGCTGTGGCTCCCTCTGTACCACGAATTGAGTGGCGTACAGAGAACAAAGAGGCCAAGAGTACACCGTGGGACACACTGGTAGAGGAGATAGACCGCCAGAAGGTTATGCGTGCAGAGGCTAGTTGGGGAGAGATAGAATGAAGGTTTACTTCGGTGGAGCGGAGAAGGGGTCTTACAGGTCGATACTATTATCAGCAGGAGTTACATCCTTTGGTATGAATTTGACACAGTTTGCTATACCCAAGCGTAAAGAATTAATACTCAGCGACAAGTTTGAGGGGGGTGACGTTCTTCTATACACCTCAGAAACCGATGAAGATATCCATAGGTTTGACTCGTTCGTGAGACAGCACGAGCAGGACTTGGACATTGTCATTGGCAGACCAGACTATGACGGTGAATGGCTTGGGGCTAAGTACGTACCAATCTGGAATGACAAAGAGGACGTAGAGCGTCTGGCTTGGTTATGTCAGTCTTATGGTCGGGTGGCTTTAAGTGATAAAGGTATAACAGCAAAGACACTACCTCGCATCAACCAACTACAACAACGCTGGGGAACAAAGATGGTAGCCCTGACCTCTAAAGTGGACTCAATCGAGGCAGGTAACTGGGACGCTGTGGTTGTGGGTTCTTGGACATCTGTAATACGTTATGGAGAAACACAGGTGTGGGATGGGCACGGGTTACGTAGGTATCCCGCTCAACAAAAAGAAAGTGCTAGACGAAAGCATCGTGCTGATATTACTCGTATAGGTATTGACTATGCAGAAATAGAAGAGGAGTCGGTTACAGCTTTAGGTCTTCTAGCGATCAGATCGTGGCAGTTATGGTTGGGTGATTCTTCGGGCTATGACCTTCCAGATTCCTCTGTTGGGGGTAAGTCTGGGGACTCAGATAATACTGAGATAATTGATATCGACAGTAAAGACCATAGTGGAGATAATGAGGTTTCTAACCTACCTGATATTGCTATTGGTGCACCAAATAAGCGGCACGAAAATGAACGAACATTGTTACCGGGTGTAGGTATAGAACGCATCACTTCTATGGGTGAGCAAATAGCCGATGAGCAGGGAGAATACACTGAAATCGCCCCAAACGTAGTTAACACACTAACCACTCAAGAGAGCATTTTGAGGCAGTGTGATAATTGCTATCTGGCATCACGATGTCCTGCATTCATGGAACATTCAGAATGTGGTTTTAAGTTACCTGTAGAGATAAGGACTAAGGATCAACTAAACGCTGCTATGAGGGTAATGATTGAGATGCAGGTAAGTAGGGTTTTGTTCTCTAGATTTGCTGAGGAGCTAGAAGGTCAAGGGTTAGACCCAGCACTATCTTCCGAGATGGATCGACTATTCAATCTCATAGACAAGATGAAAACTGTTAATGAGTCTAGAGAGATGTTAAGTATATCTATGGAGACTAGAGGTAATAGTGGAGTTCTATCGAGATTGTTTGGAGCCAAAGCAGGAGAGACAGCTAGACAATTACCCGGCGGTGGTTTTACTGAACAAGAGACAGACAACATAATTGATGGAACGGTGCTGGACTAGTGCTGTTGTTTTTGAATATACTCTTAGGAGTGCTGTTTGGGTGCATGGGTGGAACAGTATTTGTTTGGTATTGGGATTGGCTATTAGGCCAACATGATGATGATGGGACTTGGTGGGAAGATGGAAACGCCAGTATGGATTAACACTGCACCATGCACTGGGAAAGCACAGTTTATGTGGTACCCACCTTGGGAGGCTAAAGACCCAAACCAGTGGTATGAAATGGGTAGGTTGGTGTGTGCCACCTGTGAGGTGTGGGAAGAATGCTTAGAGTATGGCAAAGATGAACGATGGGGTATGTGGGGCGGACTAACACCAAAGGAACGCAAGAAGTCATCTAAAACACATGGTAATTGGAGAGATTACAGGAGGGGCTGTGACTGTGGAGAATGCACAATCGCACATGTAATACAGATGTTAGAAGACCCAATCGACATTGACGTGTTGCCAAACAAGGAAACTACTGAGTATGATGATCCGAGTGGACTACTATTTAACATTTTATGAACTGCTGGAACTGTAAGACAGAACTAATTTGGGGCGGTGATCACGACCTTGAAGCAGACTATATGCCTGCTATTATGGGCGAAGACTACACCATACTAACCAACTTGAGTTGCCCCAATGAAAACTGTGGTGCTTACGTAGAGGTTTACCACGGTAAAAATTGGTAACAGACAAATAAGGAAGGTAACCATGAGTTTGCTCGGTAGATATACCATCGGGTTTTTAATAACCAGTCTTGTGTTTTTCCTGATAGCACTCATAGTGCAGGCAGAGGAACTAACACCACTACAAGACAACAATAGTTCTATGGTTGTTGCAACATTAGTGCCTTACACAGAAAATCGACTAGAAAGTCCATCACCTATTACAGCGTTAGACGCAGAAGAGGTTCTGATGTTCGTCAGGCACATGGACAACACTACTGACCGCCGTCAAGTAGCTACGACTACCACCATTTCCACAATTACGCCTTACAAGGTAACTAGTGAAGATGATGTGGAAGTGCCTTACCTAATTGATCAGCTTTATGGGTATTACGAAAAAGGTAATCACATTAAAGCGTTACAGGAGCTACTAGGCATGGAGCAGGTAGATGGTGTGTATGGCAGGAACACTCGCAAAACACACATGGCATGGTTTGGCTCTAACACGGAAGCCTTACATCATTTCAATGACCGCAACCAGTGGTACATAGAAGCTATTGACCCTGAGCCTGCTGATGAATACTTAGGTCAGTACTGGTTGGACAGACCCACGCTGGGTGAACTCGTAGATGAGCACTTCAAACCTGAACACCGCTCGCTATTTTTGAAAATAGCCTTCTGTGAGAGTAGCGCTCAACCAGAAGACACTTTCAACGATGCTGTATCACCAGCGTTAGCCGTAGGTGCATTCCAGCACATGGCTCGCTACTGGCGCACTCGCTCTGAGGATGCCTCGATGAAGGGATGGGACATATTTGATATGAAGGCTCAGGTAAAAGTAGCCAGTCATCTTTTCTATACTTCTGGGATACACCATTGGAATCCTTCTCGTAAATGTTGGGGATAGTGGTATTATTGATGTATGCCCCAATCGCACGATAAGTTTGACCAATTCAAACCGTCAGAGTCAGATGATCTCGGAATACCTGAAGGTGTAATGGAGACTATGTCAGAGGGAGCTAAGATGATAGGTCAGGGAGCTAAAGCAGGTTTTCAGTCGGCTAGTCCATCCACCAAGATGGCAACGGTAGCTACTGGTGTAGCTGGGGTGGTTGGGTCAGCTACAGGTCAATTACCACCTGATGTCGGTCTTGTTATAGCATCTAGCGCACCAGCACTTCCGTTTCTACGTCAGGGTGCAGAGATGCTAGGAAAATCGTCTGGATCTAGAAATAGTACCAGAGAACGTAAACCTATCAAGGAGGCACTTAACCCAGTGAAGGTTATAAAGGGGTTAATGGAGCCACCTAATAATCCGTAATGTCAGCAGTCACTGTTGGTATTTCAGCGGTAATAATTGTTGCAACAATGATAGGATACTGGTTCTATCGGGAATACTTTTAATTTCTCATTTTTTATTGCATTTATTGATATCTACCATTAAGGTGATGCTTATGGAGGAGGTGCGTTTTGGATGAATCTGGCTTTAAGGAAGACTTTATACAGCGAGAGACTCCCTTTGGTATCCAGACAATTTGGATCAAGGACAGTCCCAAGCATAAAGCTAAAGCTGGGACTTCATTCATAGAACCTTACGAGGGATCACTTCCACCACGAACAATTAAATTAAAGAAGAAGTATAGACAACGATCATAAGGACATAAGATGGTAACAACAAGGAAGGGCGAGTCAGGATCGACTGACAGACCAGTAATACAGATGGCTCCACCACCACCAGATGACTCTGGCACATACACAATGGCGTTGGTTTTTGATGTTGACCTAAGAGAAGAACACAAGTCGTACATGGAGTGGTCTAAAGACCAATCACCGCAAGATGCCAAACCCTTTTTAGATGAAATATCTGCCATAGGTACGGAGGTAGTTAACTCAATAACAACTTCTGGAATGCTTGACTCTGCTGGATGGGGTCTCTCAATCAGGCGTGGCAGAGTAATCATAAATGATGTCCGGCATGTAGTTAACACAGAAGAACTTAATTCAGATGATGAACCATTTTAAAGATGTGGCGCGTACCACAGTGTTGGTTCGGGGTGTGCATCTTCCCACCAAGTCCCACGCCCCGAATCACCACACACTAACACATTCACAAGTATGAAAGCATTTATAACAACAGTAATTGTTGCAGGCATTATTACAGCAGTAGCAACGTCAGTGAACGCTCATCACGACATGATCTACACACCATGTGACACAGCTACCGGGCATGTCCACATGAGCTACGAAGAAATGGTTGCTCGTATCACAATTATGGAGCAAGACGGAACTATTCCAGCAGGCATGATTTCAAGGTATATAGAAGCAAGGGATGGCGGTAAAGGGAACGAAGATCCTCGTTTCGTTTGGGCTAGGAACTTGGAAGAAGGGCAGATACTTTCTTTAGGTAACTGGGCTAGTGGTCACCATCCTGAGCTTGAGCAACTTATGTTTAATTCGGGACTGGTAGCTGAGTGGCAACTCGATGCCAACAAGCAGGTGAGACGCTTTAACGATCCGTACTGGATGCAAGCCAATCCGCTGTCACCATCGTTTACAGTGTGGCAGTCATTGTGCATGGCTAACTTAGGGTACTCAATTCCTTTGTTTGAAATAGATGAAGCTGGTCAGTGGGTGTCGAACATACCTAGTACAACCACAACGACTACTACGACTACCACGACCACTGTTCCACCTACAACTACCGTTACCCCATTAAATAATCCGATTCAAAAGTCCGTACCTAAAATCACAGACGACTATGACTGGTTTGATGCTGAGTGGGATGGCTACCCATTTGAACCCACAATAATCCTATTAGAAAGTCGATACCCCCCGAATACATCTAACAAGAACCACTTTAGGTTGTCGGTGGCGGTAGAATTTCTTAAACAAGGTGGCTTGCTTAAAGGGCTAGATAACACATGGAATGGGGTGACTGATTAATGCACTATGCGAGGGTACAAGTCAAAGGTAAGATGTATTATCTAGGTCGCTTTATATCGAAAGAAATAGCTAACGCCACCAGACAGGGCGCTCTCACCATTTTAGAAAAATTGAATGTTGAGGAAAAAAGTAATGATAAAAAAGAGTACGAAAAACATCGTAATGTCTCAAAGCCTAAATTAGAAGTACTAGAAAAGATGATAAACACAGGTGTATTTGATGATGATGTTGAGGTTCTGGACTCATTGGGATTTGCAATAAATAGGCGTAGAGAAATGGTCATGAGAATGAGAACGATGACATCTTCAAAGATAAATTTGTCATCAAAAGAAATTGCAGAAATATCTTCTAGTGGGGTTGGTGAACATATCTGACGTTAGTAGTATTGCTAATGTGTCTACATAACGACAACTCGAAAGGGAGGACACATGAGTCAAGAAACGTCAGAGTGGTTGAACCAGAATGTACTGGTTGGGTTCACATCCAAGCGTGGTAACGCTTGGCACTACAAAGAATCAGATCAGGGTGATGAGCCAAATCACTATGAAATGAATATACCTGTTGAAGATGTAGAACGTAGACTGTTCTACTGGGATGCAGTTTCATTTCCTGTCTCTGTGACAGTACCAACAACATCGTATGATCCACATATTGATGGACTAGATAAACTAACAGGTTCGCCATATAAGCATAAGCACGTTGCGGACTGGCAAGCCATTGGCAGGTCAGATACTAATGAAGTATTCAGAATGTTCAAGAAGACTTATGAAATACATCAATACAAGAATTGGTTGCTGGACACAGTTGCCAACCTAGTTGACGACAGCGACATTGCCATCGCCAGCGCAGGGCTACTCAAGAATGGTGGAGTAGCGTGGGTAAGCATCGAGCTACCCGAGAACCTCCAAACTCCGCAGGGGTTTGACATTCGACCACAGCTACTGGCAACCACTAGTCATGATGGATCACTTGCTACTACGTTCAAACAAACAGCGACAGCAGTTGTTTGTGACAACACACTTGCATGGGGACTTCGTGATGGTGGACAGGTCAGTCGTGTCCGTCACACAACTAACTCTGGATTCAAACTTCAGAATGTTCGTGAAGCTCTTGACCTAGTCCACCTAGCTGGTGATGACGTTATGGCAGAGATCGAGAGACTCTCCAACATCAAGGTCAACGATTTTCAGTTTGATCGAATACTGAAGAATCTAATTCCAGTACCGTCACTTGACACCAGTAACCAAGCTGGCGTGACCAGAGCTACTAACAAGAAGTCAAAGATCCGTAACCTGTGGAACGAAGATGAAAGAGTGACTCAATGGAAGGGTACTGCACTCGGAGTCGTCCAAGCGTTCAACACTTACGACCATCACTACATGGGCAAGAAAGAAAAGCGTGTAGAGCGCAACATGAATAATGCTCTTACTGGTCGTACAGCTAAGGCAGACGACCTAGTACTTCAGACCGTCTTAGAGACAGTCGGTGCTTAGGCGTTGATGGTAGCGATTTGGATAGGAGGGTTTGTGGTTATACCTTCCTATCCTTGTCGGTGTCCTCGACACCATACAATTAAATGGTAAGTAAAAATATAAGAGGAGTCACTAGGTGTCAAGAATGTTTGTGGTACATAGGCAACAGAATCTTGAAAAAACATCGTAATGTCTGCCCGAATTGTGAAAGCGAGATAGAAGATGACATCGTCATACGAGAAAAGTAAAGACTACCGAAGCACAGTAGGTAGTGACATGGAAAAGATACATAGGCGGTTGGATGATATTGCCCAAGCCATAGGTTACCTAAGTCAAGTTTTAGAGGTAGCGATAAAAGAGTGGGAGAGGCGCAAAGAGTATGAGCATAGCAGAAGTACTTATGGTCTCTATGATCCACAGGAGTACCGCAGGTCGTATGACGAGTTTTCAGGTCGCTATGACAATCCAGTTCCACGATACGAACCATACGATCCAAAACAAGATCCTAGCAGAGTGGTAGTAACTGATGAGAGTATGGCATCAGGATTCAAAGAAGGCTCGGAAGAAGCTACTGATTAATTAAATAACTTGCAAAAGTTCTAAACATAGATATATAGTACTAAGTACACACATAGCAATAAGGAAGGTAACACATGAGTACAATAATCACCATCTACCATCAGGGTAACTCGACACTTTTTAATGACTTCGATCCTGATACAGCAACACTCAAGCTGGCATACTCTTATCTTGATGACTCTTGGGAAGAAGATGACTGGATAGATCCTCCAATGTTCTTGGAGGGAGTGTTTCGTGACAACAACGCTGGTGCAGGAGGTCATGAACTAAATGTACAACATTGCACACGCTCGCTAAGTGATGGTGATGTGGTAGGACTACCCGATGGATTTGGATACTGGACAGTATGTGCTATGGGTTGGTCAGAAGTAACTGTTGACGAAGTTGAGCAGGCTCTCAACAGAAACATCGTAATGTCATGAGTAAAGTAAAAGAGCAACAACGTATCTGCAAGGGAGTGGAGAGGTGGAATCCCGATTGTACGACTGTTCTCAGTAGGTACAATCCCAACGACATCTGTCAGGCGTGTATTCGTAAGATACCTTCCATACATCTACCTGAGTTCTTGGAGATGAAGCTGTGAGTCGAGGATACCACAGACAACAGAAAGGTCTTCGGAGAAATCAAAAGCAACAGACTAAGCAAGGTCGCAGGATGGAAACCGAACAGCAAGAACGGAGACAGGAACAAATCAAGTGGTGGAATCTATCACCTAGAGAGAAGAACGAATACTGGGCATGGGCAGAATTACGCAAGCAGAGAGCGCATCGCCTATTCAATCTTCACGATGGCGGTGAGACTACAGAACTCCGCTACTATCCAATGCCCGAAGAAGACTTAGAGAAAGAACTCAAACACATAAGGGGAGATGAATGATGAAGCGATACTACTCAGGTGATAAAACTACTGAGTACCTAGATGAATTTGCTGAGGGCGAAGCTGACAACGAGGCGATGCTCTTTCTACTGAAAGAAGGGAGTGACCATCAGAAGTTTTTTGCAGATGAATAAAAACATCGTAATGTATTAACAACCAATAGGAAGGTAACAACAACACATGAGTAACGAAGAAGATGAAGTAATGATGCATGAGCCACCAAAGCCATACGCACCATCCATGTTCAGTCACACCGACTTCCATGCAGTCTGGGAAGAAGGTGGAGCGAACCACATCGAGTCCTACATAGAGGAGGAGGAGATGAAGATAGAGGAACTCAAAGATTTCATTCTTGAGATGGAAGTGTACGAGAGTCTGATGAAAGAGTGGGAAGAATACCAGTCAGAAGCAGAGTGGACTATTTTGGAAGCTCGACCAAATGGAGAAGTAACACAATGACTGAGGAGATGAAGCTGGCAATAAAACTACAACCAGTAATAGCACTACTTAACTTTGTTAAATCCTGTACTGAATATCATCCTGACGAAACCCCCGAATGGTTCTTGGAGGAAAACGACATTTCATACGAGGATTTGGATGCGACTGAGCATTACGAAGCACTCGATAATGCTCACGATTCCTTCAGAGATGCATACGGAAGTGACGCTGATACTGACATCGTGCGCTCTATCTGTGAAGGTGCAAGACAACTACTCAAAGACTTGGAGGTGGCAGTCTAATGGCACACACATTTATGGTACAGATAACAGTTGAAGATAACCATACGCCTATTAGTGAAGGTGAAACCAAAACTAGATGGATTGAGAAAAAGGTTATGGATGTTCTCAACGAGAAACATGAATGGTCGTTTACTCAGTACGTGACTGTTCCAGAAGTTAAGAGGTTGATTGCGGATCAGGTGAACAAGATAGTAAGCGTAAGGAGACAATAATGCCTAATGAATGTGCGAATGAAGTATCCGTGTACGGCTCAGTAGCGGAGCTAAAGAGATTCAAGGAAGCCATCACCAGCAAAAAGGATGACGGTATTGAATATGAGATATTCCGCAACCTGTTACCACTTGATTTCGATACAAGTGATAATCCTAGACAACTAGCCATTGATGTATGGGGTAGTAAGTGGGGTGACTATGACACCGATGTTAGTGACATAACAGACGAGTATGGGTGGGAGGTATCATCCATATTTATGGAGTACCTATCTGCATGGAGTCCATGTGACTACACCAAGATTAGTGAGATGTTTCCCGACTTGACATTCCTAATGGTCTACTCCGAACATGGTTGGGGTTTCATGGGTGTGACGGTCTATCAAAAGGGTGAAGAAGTGTTTAGTGATTTCGTTGATAGTACTAATGACCGTTATCCGCAGTTAAGGGAAGACTTACCTGAGGATACTGATTGGCAGGCTCAGGAAGAATTTGATGAAGCTGAGATGGAATTAAGACATCAGTTCGATATTGAGGCTCTGAAGTTTGTAGGACTACTGACATGAACCTAAAACACGCAAGACTAGAAAATGGAACTATTGAGTTCGCACTCGAAATCAATTTGCCCGATGATCGAGTACTTGTTGTCAACAGTTACGATGGGAAGTTGAACATGCACACTACCGACAACGAAGATACCTCTAGTGTGGAACTCACATTTGAGGAGTGGGCAAACTGGGTAGTCAAGAGAAAAAACATCGTAATGTCATTTCTTGGAGAAGGTAGTCAGGGTAATGACTGAACTTACACGCATGGTTTTGCTTGACAGTAAAAACAATGAAGACAATAGCACGTTGAGAATGCACGTTATGTTTTTAGGCGATGATGACTTTGCCGATATGTGGGTGAATGATCCTGATGTGCTTGACAGGTTGCATGGTTTTGACAGCACGTTCGCCTACGAGTTTGATTTTGGTGAGTATCAGACCATTGAGGGCATGGTGGGTGAACCTGTTTATGACGACATGGAAATTACCGCAATATTGGAAGTTATGACTCTTGCGGAATACGGATGGGATTTCACCGAAGATATTAAACAATGGAAGGAAAACACATGAGTAATAATATGGAATATGAGTTTCTTTGGGATGAAGCAACAGGGGATGTAAATGCCATGTTCTTCAACGAGGTCATGGAATATGTGGGTAGACACATGAGGCAACACTTACCAGCATTCGATGATGTTCAAGAGACTTTGGTGGCAGAACTAGTGACACGTATGCAAGAGGAAGGCTAATGCCTAGAACAATAACAGTAATGATAAAAGATGACTTCGATCCCACTCTTGGGGCAGATGTCATAGAGGCAGTCGAAGATTTTGAGCAACTACTTCAAGTGGAGTTCGAGGATAAGGAGAGGACTAATGCCTGAAGTAGAACAAGACAGATTACAAAACATCATTGAGTTGATTAACAACCCAAAGACACAAAACGTGAATAAGAACGAGATGATTTTACATCTTGAAAGCCTTGCCAACACAAGGAGCAAGTCTCATCATGTCGAAGCGTACCGGAGCATTATTGCCAAGTCCGAGATATGGGAAATATGGGGTTGCGATCATTGTGACGTTAAGTATCCATATTATGAGATTATTGCAGAAGAACATGCGAAAGGACTTCGTGAAGCAGTTGGGATGTTCACATTCGTAGAGACAGGTAACTGGAGTCCAGCGAAATGCACGGACTACGCAAACATAATTAGTGAACATTCTTACCTGTGCTGGAGTTGTGCAGAGGACTATCTCATTGATAATGGCGTTGAGCCGAACTATGAGCGTGAACCGATTATCGAAGCGTTGTTAGAGCCATTGACAGAAAACAGTCTAGGCATCTACACCAAGTTCATGACCGAATACATGGAAGAAAAGGAGAGGGCTAATGCCGACTTATGAAGATAGCAATTTACAACAAAGCAATTCGCAACAACGCATGTTTGAATATCAAAAATATATACCAGAAGCAAGTGGTCATTACTTCACTGAACATTTACCTGATGGTTGGGATACATGGGAACATGAAGAACTAGAGAAGTGGTGTGAGGATCATGTTTGGCAACCATTTGAATACGATGATGTTCATTGGGTGTTTGAACAAGCAGACAATCTTGCAATATCTATCCACAGGTGTGTGGAAGAAGCAACCAAACCGTTGCATGAGGAGATAGCACGCCTCAACGATTCAATTCGTGGACTAGCGGAACTAGCGAAAAGAGGGGGATAATGAAAACCGTCATATTCTGTGATTGGTGTCAAACTAACGATCACCCCTATTGGGATCATGTTCAAGAAATAGAGCATGAGGGTAGGTTAAAGAACCTTTGCTATGACTGTTTCTTAGATAGAGAGGATGACTAATGTTTCAAAACATCGTAATGTCCCTACTTGGATTTACTAATCCACTATGGGAGTACATAATTGCACCAGTAGCGCTGTGGGGTTTTGGTCTTGCAGTTGGATGGGGACTGGCAAGACACGAAATAAGAGAAATGGAAGAATTAATATGGGGGGAAGATGACTGAACAATACGAACAACAAACTCTATTTGATGTCTCGAAGTATGAGAAATTGGATGGATCAGGAAAGGTAACTGAACAACCAACAGAAGACGTAGTTGCTCAGTCTCTCATGCAGACAGACTACAACCAGTACTACTCTCGTATGGTTCATCTGAATGAAGTTGACTACCTGATTTCTCACAACATTGACTACGAGGAAGGTGACCACGTAGAGATTAGCGTTCACATGAATTTCTTTGATTCACAAGATGCTTACGACAACTACCAACTCTCGGATGAGTTCGGTGGCGACCACATGATTAGTCATATCCGATTAGACAAAGAGAGTATAGCTGGCACTTTGGAGATAGAACAGTTGGAAGAAATCATTAAATGGAAGAAGCAAGTTGACTTGGAGTGGGAGATTAAACGTCTTACTCAAGAACTAAACAAAGTAAAGGAAGGGGAGTACTAATGGGACACGCAGACTCACAAGCATCAAGACCAGCACCACCAACAAGAAAAGAATTGATGGAGCAAAGAGATAAAGATGCCGTTAGACTTAGACAGCGATGGGCAGAAGCCAAACTAGAAAAAGAGATACGAATACAGGAGACATTAAAATATGCGAATAGAAGAATTAGCGAGCGAAGTAGCAAAACTAGATAGAGCAAGTAAAACAGCTAAAGCCAAACTAGACCAAGTTAAAGAAAAGATGATGGCTCAGATGGATGAGCATGACATCACCAAGTTCACACTTGATAGTGGTAGGGCAACGATTACTCTCGTAGATGCCGAGAGGTTAGACGTTGATTATGAAACCCTAAATGAACTCGATTCAGAAATCGGTTCAAAAGTCCGTGCTGAAAAAGTGGACATCAAATTGTTCAAAGCTGGATTGGAAGCAGGACTCATTTCTACTGACTTGGCAAAAAAGGTTTCAAGTTTTACTCCATACCGTCAGATAAAAGTGACTCGTAAGTAAGCTGTACTAAAAACATCGTAATGTATTGAGCTTTAAGACTCGCTTTATGGGTGTATATCTATATATATGCGGAAACCTATATTTATTATTATTTTGATTTTGTGAATTTTTCACAAGTGAATCGTACAAGTGTTCGATTCTCTGAGCTGGGAATTTTCCTTGATTTTTCGGTATTTCCTCGTAGAAGCCTTCTAAGACGTTTCCAGTACTAATTTGGTGTAGTTATACCTGAATGGGTATTGATGAGTTTAGAGATACCTGTACGCCTCTCTATCGGGAGATTACAAGTACTAGCTGGTTGCTGATAGCAATATAAAAAACATCGTAATGTCATCGAAAAACCTTGATTTTTCGGGGTTTTATTAACACTCAAATAACCTGAAAAAACCTCGATTTTCCTTGATAAATCAGGGTTTTTTGGTAGCGAATAGCAATAAATTCCTTATAGACTGAGGGTACACACAACAGGGTAAGAAAAGCCCTAAAAGGAGATACACATTATGAGTATCAAATTAAACAATATGGGTACGCCAGTTATTTGGCTAGCTCGTGAAGGTTGGGGAGGGGAGCGACCATTCATCGGATTGGTTGTTGCCTACCTCTTCAGTTCTCATCACAATTATGTGGTGTGGAATATGTCATCTCAAGACGGTGAGTCTTGGGATTGTTCACATGGTGATTACGTTCATGAATTGTCAGAAGCTGTTGACATATTCAATGACCGTGCGAAATTCATTTGTGAAACAGCGCAATGTATGAAAGCAAAATTCAAGCGTGAAGAACGTGAGCTTGCTGAGTGGTTGGCGGATCAGGAAAAGCGCCAAGCTCAAGACGGTGGCATCATCCATCTGAGTCCCGAAGGAAATTTCTGTGACGTGTGCGGTGTCGAAATGACATCAGGGAACACATCAATGATGCTTACCGCTACGTGCGGAAATTGTAATTCAGTAGAGAGGGGTTACTAATAATGAGAAAGGTAACTGAAGTGATGCAGGACATGGGTATGCAACATGATGGTGCGTTTTGGACATCGGGTTTGGAATTGTCGAATGATTGGGGATTCCAAGAGAACAACTATGACGTGGTTTTCTATGACGGAAGTCATTACCCCGATGGTCTATGGAGAGTCTGTGTTTACGGATTGAAGTATGACACGAATGGAAAAGACTGGACTGTTGATGAGTCCAACGTTATGTGGTTCACCGAGAATAAAAGGGAGGGCTAATGACTGAGGTATTAGCACCAGCAGTATACGAAGCGTGGAAATTGTTTTCTTCATCGAAGTCAGTTCGGGAGATCGCCAAGCGATTTCCTGAGCTGGACATTTTTCCATCTTCATGTATCCACGATATGTACGTCATTGATCGGGACGTGATCTTCGTTCAGATTCTCTCGAAGGATGGAATGAGCTACAAAGAGTATGCGTACGTAATTCCAATGAATTGCTCTCGTACTCATGGAGTACTCTTCGATCTTCGCAAAGCAATGTTCGAGACTTGCTCATTGGGCAAGGCTCTGCAAATACTCAAAGCCAATTTTGAATATGAGTTGATTGGTGAGTTCACATTAGGAGCGCAAGTATGAACAACAAATTAGATGATCTGCTCGCAGGTCTTACTGAACAAACTGAAGGAGCTACTGAGGTTCTGCCCAAGCGAGAAATCGTTCGGGTAGAACCTGAAGGTTCTCCATTTGAGTTGTATGAATTTCAGAATGAGGCTCTCGATCATGCTCTTGAAAAAAAGAGAAGTTTGTGTGGTCTCGAAATGGGATTGGGCAAGACTCCGATCATGGCACATGCATCGTTGGCATGTGTCAAAGCTGGTGTGTCACCAATACTCGTAGTTGTGCCACCATCACTTCGACTCAACACTCGAATTGAGTTCGAGAGATTCTGTCCCGAGCTATCTACCGAGATTCTTCTTGGTCGTAAGCCTCATGAGATTCCAGATGTCGATGTCCTAATCATGGGTGACACATCTGTGAACGATTGGGCAGATGCTTTGGTCGAACATAAAATCCAATCCATAATTTGTGATGAAGCTCATCGCTACAAGAATCCAAAAGCTCAGAGGTCGCAAGGTCTCTTGAGAATTTCTAGATCATTACCTGATGATGGTCTACGACTCTTGTGTAGTGGCACGTTCACAACTAATGGTCGACCACAGGAACTAGCTGTGCCATTGCAAATCATTTCAAGAACTAGTGATCTTATGAATGGAAAGGTCTACGAAGATCCGATAGACAATTTCCAGCACACTAAAGATTTCTTGAATCGCTACTCGCCTCCCGATGGAAAAGGGTTTGGTGGTCGAGCGCCAGCAGTACAACTACTACCTGAGCTACATGAGAGACTGGGCAATTACGCTCACTACCATCGCAAGCTACGGTCTGAAGTTACTGACCTACCTAACAAAGCTCGTTCGATAGTTTTCATCGAGCCTGATAAAAAGGTCGAGAAGAAATACATCGAAGCTGAAGAAGATTTACGAAGTTACCTAAAGGGTGAAGGTCGTAATCGTTCTCAGATTGAGAGAGCATTTCGAGCAGAGACTTTGGTGAAGTTAGGTGTACTACGGAAGCTCTGTGGTCTTATGAAAGTTGAGTCAACATGCAAGTACGCACAAGACTTGATGGACATGGGCGAGAAAGTTTTCATCGTCACTTACTACAAAGACGAAGCCAACATGATTGCTGAGAAATTAAATGCAGTAAAAATAGTTGGTGGTATGTCAGATCATGCCAAGCAACAATCTGTCGAGAGATTCTCAAAAGATGTGGATGCTCTTGTGGGTAATCAAGTTAGTGCTGGTGTTGGGTTCACATTGCATGGAGCAGAGAAGATGGATGATGGTTCATTCTCTGATGCAAAGTGTCGCCATGTCATAACTCATAGTTTGGCGTGGCACTCATCTGATCTCCAGCAATGCGAGGATCGTATTCACAGAATTGGTCAGAACCAAGAAGTTATTTCGAGCATCGAGATAGCTGGCATGACTGATCCAAACAGACAAAGTATTGACATACACGTTTGGGGATTGATCGAAGCCAAGTACGACCATACGGCAATGATACTTGATGGCAGAGAAGCTGATCTCGTAGACATTGACGATATTCATAATCACCTAATAGATATTTACTCAAACTAAGGAAGGAAATAATAAATATGAAAACAGAAACCACTACCCATGAAATTGACATCGAGCCTAATTGGAAGTTCATGAAAGAATTTACCAAGCGTGTAATATGCGAAGGCTCGATTGGAGGTGTGACCGTCACCCAAACTGGTCGTGTAAACCTAGAAGCCTTGATCGACTCTTATGAGGAGATCGTGGTTTACCTTGCGTCTGATGAAGGTCAGGCTCGTGAAAAAGAAAGGGGATTCTAATAATGGAATTACTAACAGAAAGGCAGTTGAAGTTCATCAATAGTCTCTTGTCAGAACGGAAGACTATTCTCGGTATCGAGGATGTGCAGGCATACATGGATGATCGCATCTGCAAATTAAGCAAAAGAGATGCCAGCGAACTAATTGGTAATCTTCTCGATCTAGGAGCAGACAAGGTCGAGATCGAAGGTCTTGATCTTCGAGACATCTGCATGGAACTCGGCAGAGTTTCACAATCCTACAATGGCAGGGAGTATAGGAATGTTCACTTACTTGCTAATGATGGCACTAGATTGCGGGTTTCATATTCACCACAGACTAAGTGGGTAAACGTGAAAGCTGGATCAGAATATGCAGAGCGAGAACAAGTAGGAACTCAACGACCTAATCATGGTTATGAAGGTTCTTACGTGGAGGATCTCGAAGCATTTGTGAAAGATCCATCACCATTTGTTAAGCGTTATGCCGAAGTAACTGGTGCTTGTTGTGCATGTGGCAAAACCCTCGAAGATCCTTTGAGCTTGATTCGTGGCATGGGCATAATCTGCTGGGATAAATGGAGCGGTATGTTTAGTGTTGAACACATCCAAGATGTTCAGGACAAAATCGCCCAGTTCAAAGCTGATGAGTCCTTCGATACTGATACCTCTTATGGAGGTAGGGACTGGGATGAGGCTATGGCATATGATGATGAGGAATTAGGTTATTATTCCTAACTGAATAGGCAGAAAAAGCTCGCCCTAACTAAGAGCCCCAACTACTACTCACTACATAGAGAGACACTATAGAGAGAGATGGTGGTTGGGGTTCTTTCGTGTGCGGATTATTACTATGGGTGATGCGATTAGTAGTAGGTTTCGGGGCTTGGTCGCCAACTAAGATGCTGTTCGCATATGTAGACCTAAAATTAGGCATTAATTTATTGTCATCCAGCTCTTCGAGCAATTTATTGCCAGCAATACGCCCAATATGCTGGAATATCCATACCTATACTCTCTCTATGTAGGGCATTGGACTTCGATGAGTGCTGGCGGATTTCTTCGAGGTCTTTTTGCGACAGGATACCCCCCCATAGTTAAATCAACTTTTCAGGGGAAGATGTGGGTAGGGTGCAATCGCCACGTAGCACCCCCCTCGAAAATAGCCCCAAAACCGGCCAGCCAGCCAGCGATAGGCCCAACCGCTGTTTCACACCCGCTAGGGCGAACTATGTATACCGAAAGATTAAAAATTTGCGGAATTAACGGTTCACTGTCACCGACTGGTCTCAGTACTTTAATAAATAAAACCCATTTGCTTCCGTGATATTATTGGTACATGTCCGCTGACCGACCTAAGCTACCCACTGATACTGGCGATGAAATCAAAGGTATATTTGCAGGTATAGGCGATACCATTTCTGGAGCAGTTCATGATAAGAATAAGCAACCAGATACTCCGAAGGAGCGACCCATCATACCTATGAAGGGCTCAACATGTAAAGGCTCTCGTGGACACTTTGATGCAGGTCATGTTTGACCTACTAGCCACTAAGACGCACTAGTCTAGTGTGTCAACGACTAGCAGCAGGCTTGTCGGTAGAATAGAATCCTGAACCCTTAAACGCTAGTCCGGCTAATCCGTATACCTTCTTTGCTGTCTTACCGCATTCACATGTGGCAGGGCCGTCTGCTAGTGGATGATTGACCTCGAACTCGTTCCCGCAGTCACATCTGTATTGGTATAGGGGCACCAAGTGATCTTAGCACCATGTTCAAGTTGGGTGTGAAATTTTCGTCCGAAAAGCAAACGGCCCTATACTGCCTAAATTAAATCTTTAGCCACATGTTTTAATGCCTTACTTTCTACTGGCATTATTAGCCCAAAGGGGTAACAGGACTTACCAAATGCCCACCATTTAGATGGTGTAACCCAAACGGGTGCTTCTGCACCTTGAAAGCGCACATGGACGGGATCTACTTTAGCATGTTTAAAAGCGTTAATAGTCTTCTGTAAATGCTCACTACCTAAAACTATCCCGTTAGGTATGTCATTAGTTAGTTTTTCTTTTTTAGGAATAACACTTTCAACCTTATGGCTCTTACCTTCTATTGGTTTCATGAACATACTACTAGTGCTCAGTATTTGGGGTTGCCACGCAATTCTATTAGAAGTAAGACTAATACTAACGAAAGCGTTTGCTATAGCATTCTGGGCAGAGTCCAAGTGCTCCTCATCCTTTAGAAGGTTTAGAAGGTTTTTAACATCATCTCTTCCTAAAAGGAAGTGACGGCCAGCACCATCTCCAAGTCCCTCATCAATACAATCGACATCAGCTATATCAGCATCTTTGTAGTAGTTTACAGGCCGTTCTAGTCTAACGTAATAACCCCCACACTTATATAAGTCAGTAGCGGTTAATCGGATAGCTTGACCATCTTCAACTTCTAAAAGGGTCATTTTGATAGTGTCTAAGAGCATCTCAGACTTTCGGTCTTTGCTAGCAAACTCGCTAACAAACCTTAAACCCCTCGCAAGTTCTGAGCGGTTAATTTGAAACTCAACAAGGCTACCACTTAAGCTAACATTGTTTGCCCAAGCCTCGTCAAAACTTTCCCGAAATCGGGCTTTGTTTAATTCTGGAAACTTCATATAATTATGAACCTTTCTTAGATATTTACTCCTTAACAAGACTTTTGTCAAGGCGCTCTAAATTCAAGCCGAAGTATTTGACCTACGGTCTTCGGCACGATGCTGCCGGTAGGCATCGCCGCGTTCATAATTAGTTGTTAACAACATAACAAGCGTCCAACCCTTTTGCAACCATGTGTCATAATGTTTATATGGGTATTAAAAACTATGTCAAAAAAGGCATAGAAGGAATGTGGGAACACGGTGGTTGGCGAAACACGAGTTACGGAAGCAACACAGAACTTGTGCCTATTGACTACTTTGACGAGATGCCTTCTTTCAATGAGCCCTACCGTCGAGCAGGGGATGTTAACAACCTAAGCGTTGATATGGCACTGTACGCTAATACGGAAGAGGATATCGCTGACGTGCGTAGAAGCCATAAGGTATTTTCAGAAATCCAAGAAGAACTCAAGCAGGACATGAGTGAGAGAGGCTTAGACGAACCCATCATGATTACGTACGACCATGATGCATCAGAGGGCCACGCACACGAAGAGAGTATGAAAGCGCATGAGAATTATGGAGTCACACACGCCACTGGGAGGGTATTGCTGGGTGAGGGTAATCACAGACTTGCCGCTGCAAGGGATTTAGGTTGGGAAGCTATACCTGCCCGTGTGGTCAGAGGTCGTGTTGCAGCAGAAAGATTTAACCAAGAAGCTAAAATTGAGGCAATGGGCGGTTTCGACGCTCGAGGTATACCTAGCAGAGCGGCTAGAGAAGAGCACGGAAAATACACCAAGAGTGTCGGAGAGAAAAAGCAACCTGCGAAGTACATAGGCAGTGAAGCTAGTCCTTCAGATATTGATATACCCATAATGCCCCATGGACCACACTCGCCTGAAGGTCCTGTGTCACCTGACCAATTCACAGTTTTTCCCAAAAAAGTACGTAGAAGTAACTAAGCAATCAGGTGACAGTTAATTCCGACCAGTTTGAGAATCACTCAATAGATGGTAAGGGCGATTGCTTCGGTTATTGCATGAAAGGGGCTAAAGACTCTCTCATGGGCGAAGATGCGGATACTAAGTTTGTGCATGGCACTTCCAAGCTAATTGGGCCACATGCGTGGATAGAGACCCCAGAAGGTTATGTGAAGGACTGGCAGACCAATGCCTCTCATAGAACAGCTAATCTTAGTACCGCCAAAACAGGTACGCCTAGGGATGAGTTCTATGAAATGCACGGGGCAGAAGCCCATCAGACGTTTACAGGCGGAGAATTGTTCAGAATGGGCAATAAAGCTGGAAATATGGGGCCGTTTACTCCAGAAGAGTTAGAAGCCCACGACTACGGTAGAATATAGTTATGGGTAAAATGAAAGACTACCTGTTCGATCAGGTAAGTGATTTGCACGAAGAGACACAAGATATCATTCTTGGTGGTGTCCCAATGTACCATGGCTCTATGCACAGCTTCAAAAAGGGTGACATTCTTACTGGTGAAGACTCAAATATGTTTAAGGCCTATGATTACGCTGATTCAGATACACACGATCGTGTCTTTGCTACTACAAAGTTACAATTCGCACAATTCTTTGCTGAAGGATCAAGAGCTAACTCTCCCTTCCCCACCATGGGGGACGACCAAGTACGCGTTTATGAGGTTGAGCCTTATAGCGACAAACCTATGGGCATTGACGTTAACCTGCCCGGTAATCCCGAGAGCTTCACCTCAGACAAGTTCAGGGTAACAGATGTAGTCATGGATAAAAGTCATGAAGATTGGCCTGATGTGGTTGAAGGTCCTGACGGTATGCGGAGTGACCAGTTTGCAGGGCCTATCTAGTTTTTAAGACTTAGTTCCCGCAAGTCTAATAAGAAGTCTTGAATCTCATCGGCAGAGAATAACTCTCTATTAGCCGTTAACTCTAAGAAGGATTCAATCTCGTCGATCAAAGTGTTTGCTATATCAGTCATGATCCTAGTGTATCAGCATATGGTAAACTTAATCTATATCAGTTAGGGGATAACAATGCCAGTAGGACCAGATGTAACTAGAGCAGGAAACGTGCGAGATTCGAGGCACGGTTTAGACGCTAGTGGAAGACCCATTGCACAACCTGCTAATGCACATCATGAAGCAGTTCCTTTTACTAAAAACACGATGGGCTACACTGACTGCCCAACTTGTGACACACCTGACATATACAACTCGGTGGATGATGACGTAGTAGGTTGCCTCGGATGTGGTATGGGTGGGGAAGAGATGTCACATGAAGATTTTGAACAAACATTAGAGAGCCAAGGCCGTTATAATTTTACTAGAGGTGTTCCAAGTTCTGAGCAGGTTCAGTTCCATAGTGCAATAAACAATCGTGAATGGGCGGGTTTAATGCAGTTGCCTTATCCACCAGAGGGTGAAGAGATGTTCGATCCTAGAAGGGATAAATAATGCCAATAGGACCAGATACAGACAGAGATGGGAACCCAAAGACGGGTGACCCATTCATACAGTATCCAAACAGATATGGGGACCCAACGACGGCTGGCCCAGAGATACCGTATAGACGGGATGTGGACAACCCTAATATAGAGACCCACCGAGCCGACCATTCTTGGTCTAACAAAGACAAATCTATGCGTATAGGCGGACTCGCTGGTCACAGATCAGAAATGCCTATGTCCCGATACCAGCAGATTCGTGATGTCGCTTCTATTGCTGGACCCTATGCAGGAAATATTGCAGGAAATATAGACACGTCAGCGTACCCCACAAAGACTAGTTCTGGTACTGACATTCCAAAGGAAGATATCTTAAAGTGGGCACACATGGAAAAAGAGACTGAACCTTTGGACGTGGATATGGATATGGAGGATACCGCCAAATACGTTGCACTTCAGGATCGTGTCGATGCGTCAAGTGATCGGATGAATGCTATAGAAGCCCGTGAGGGGGATGCTTCAAGTCAGGAAGAATATAATGCCATTAGGGCCGACTGGCACAAAGAGTATGATACAGAATTTAAACCTCCGGCTAAGGAAACTACATGGCTTGACGACGATGGCAGACTGACCTTAGGGGCAAACCGTGAGGGTTACACAGACTTGCACGATATGCGTGTGAGCCAAGCCCAATGGTCTCTTGGTAATACCAGCAGCTACCCCATTACGGAGCCAATACCAGATAACTGGACGGCAAAGGACATTACTGAAGAACACTCAATAAAGAAAGACCGCTTAGGTCACGCTCTTACAAGGCTACAGAACGTAGGTTCACTGACTCACACCCCCATGGCAGATGACACATTTTGGCAAGCATCCTCCGGAAGAAACGAACCCAAAACTCCAGAACTAGACGAAAGTTTACAAACTTGGGATGAGTACCTTAAGTACAAGGGAGAACAAACTCCTCCAGAAGAAAAGACGACCGGATTATTTGGGGAAACTAAGCCACACGAAGCAGATTTAGAAAGTGATTGGACCACCGCTAGTGACCTTTTGCACGATGAGGCACTCATGAAAAGAGCAAAGGACTCGTTTTACCACTAATCCAAGAGGGGATTTTCAACATGGATAACGACTGGATGTTTGATGCTGGTGATGAGTGGGACGGACAAATGGACCCAATGGACGTGGCTAAAGAAAACAGATTAATTGAAGAGGGTCTTACTACATCTGAATTAGACATTACGATACCTGACACCATTGCGGAAGGTAATGCACAGACGATAGATCACCATGTGAATAAAATAAAAGACGATTGGAAGGCAGTGAAGAGTGTCCTGCACAGGGCGCAATTTGACTTTCACTTTGAAGCCTCCGAAGATCCCCTCGAAGACGCAAAGTGGGAAGATCTTGGAAAGAACGACCCACCAGTGCTGAAATAGCTTTAAGCCTTCTCTAAAGCCTCTACTCTTGCTACCAGATCATTAATTATGGCACTACAGCCACATCCACATGAGAACTCTTCTGTTTCCTCAGCTTTTACCTTAGCGGCTTCCTCAGCAGCTTTCTGAGCTTCTACACGCCTTCTAATTTCGTCCCAGTCAATTTCAGGTGCTGGGGCTTCGGGACCAGTGTCTTCTGCTGGCTGTGGGCTTAAATCTAGTAGACAGTACTCGTCAATGTCCATTGACATGTCTTTAGGGGCTACAGCGGCTCCGCCATAGTAGGCATCCAACCACGCTGTCACCACTTGGGTGTTTTCACCAACTTTTATGTTGTGGGATACCCATTCACCACCACCTACTCGTGCTCTACAGTATCCTTCATCAAAGTTTGCCTCAACTTCAAACAGTACGAAGTCTCCGCCAATCTTGATAGATCCTACAGGTATAGAATCTCCCCAGTTACGCTTCTGGTTATTATGGTAGATGTACATACCAATGGGCAGTTCACCATTTTTAGTGTGCCCGTACCAAGTACGAAATGAAAAACCGTCTGGTCCGGGTGCTCTATTGCCGTGTGCGTAAGACTGTCCTTTTGAGTTCTTCCAACGAAGGTCGGCAAAACCTAAGGTCTTACCTGTACTATCAGAGTTCCAACTTGGGTTGGCCTTTACTTTGAAAGCCATCCGTACATGTCGAGAAGGTGTAACGTCTTTTTTCATACTACAGCCGTAGTGTGAGTCTTTTTTGTACAGTAGACGTAGTCCTGCGTGGCCTTGTGTGCTTGATCCTGTTTTATGAGCGTAGTGAAGCTTGCCGTGCCACGCTGATTCCCAGCCGTCTTCAAATCCCTCTTGTACTAAATTTCTCATTATTATAGTATAACAGTTAGCACATAATGGTATTATTAAGTCATGGCAGGATACAAAACCACTAAGTGGAGACAATCAGGAAACACACAGTTTGGTAGGAGTGCCGGTGCCCATGACCGCAGGTTGGGCTGGAAGACTGCTAAAACGTACTCCTACAAGATGCGTCCTTCAGGAACTGCTAAAACAGCAAAGATATATAAACGATACAAGACTAAGTAAATATGAAAGAGCATCTTCAGTTAGAACTTTTCAAACCAGTTAGAGACCTTTACAGCAACGTAAACCCAAATGAGGCTGATGATGTCGAGGATAACCAGTTTGCCACAGAACCGGGTGAGTCCTACCGCAGAACTGAGACTACTAGAGAGATGATGGATCGTAAAGTACGAGAGACTAAAGGTGGCACTCATGACAACCCAGAACCCGGATACAAAGGTAAACAATGGGTAGGGGGCACGTTCTATAGTGACATGGAGGCAAGGGGCGTGAAGAATCCCGTAGGGTACGACCCCGACTTAAACATGGTTATCGACGGGCATCACCGTGTAGCCGCCATGCACGAAATTAATCCAGACGCTGAACTGTCAATATACAACTTTAGAACGAAATATTAAGTACGCACCGTCAAGTCTGGTAAGATTGTAGTATGACAAGAAGAGGCGATATGCGTGTGCACCTACAGGGCAAGCTTTTTGGGCAGACAGTTGATGTGCCCTATGAGGCAAACCCGGGTGGTCGTGCAGATGTAGCTGAACGTTTGTCTAATATCGGCAACATTGATTTCGACCCCGGAACACCTGATTGTCCCGGATGTGACGCTCCCCTATCTGAAGAGTATTACATGGAAAGATATAGTGGACCAGTTGATGATGAAGGTACCATGCCCACAATAGAATGCCCATCTTGCGAAGCGTATAGTCACCCCGACAGTATCCAAGACCACCTCCTCTAATGCCCCGAAAGCTCATTGCGGAAAGCTACCCGCACCAAACCATTTTCTACCCGCCAGATGCACCAAAGACATATATGGATGCACCTAAGAATGATCGTCAATTACCTCATGCAATGATCCCCTCAGCGTCCCCAGTACCTACTAGGTTCGTTGAAGAATCGCAAGAAGGTATGTGGGCAGCAGCCGCTAGGTTAGCACCACAGCTTATGGGTATGGCAGGTAAATCTGCTGCCATCTCCTTCGGTGCGACCGCAGGTGGCAACCTAGGCAATAAAGTGACTGGCGGTGGTTCAGCAGGATCATCAGCAGGGGATGCACTATCAGGGTTATCAGGGGATTTACTATCAGGATTTTCAGGGGCGGAAGGGACGACTGGTTATTAATATGAAAGCAAATACCTCATGAGAGAGCAAGAACACCAACGGGGTAGAGCCATACACCACCACGACAAACATGCAGCCCACAAGGCAGGACATCGGCCAGACGATCCGCATGGCGTAACAGCCATGAGCGCCGAGGAGGAAGAGGCACAAGCCGACTATCAGGTCAGCGTTCATCTTGAAGAAGAGCGTATGAAAGAGGGCAGATGAGAGATCAAGAACATGAACGCGGTGCGTCACTACACCACCACGACAAACACGCCGCACACAAGGCAGGACACCGTCCAGATGATCCACATGGTGTAACAGGTCCTGCAACGGCCGAAGAACTAATGAGTCTCGATCCTCAAGCCTTAGACCTGCTCGGTAAGGCGATGGAAACAGGTTTTAACATGCTCGATGAGGCGATGGACTAATCGAGTAGTGCCTGAAGGTGTGTACGCCGATGAGAGACGGGAAGCTCTGGTACGCACAAACCTTCAATTATATTTAGACCGAAAGGGTAGACAAGAGTGTCACCCCTCCCTAGTCACAGGTGACTACCCCCCTAGACATCAGTGACTACCCCCCTAGTCACCAGTGTCCTGTTATTCAGATTATAGTAATCAGATTTAGGTATTCAGATTAATTTACGACCAGAGGTCGTGTTTAAAAAATAAGGATAGTAAAAGTTGCAAAGGTGACGCAGTGATGGTGTAGAGTGACCATCTCGGTACCCGCCCTCTAGTAGATTAGATGAATGTCACTTTCGCCAGAATTTGTAAAACGTTACTCCGGTAAAGAACCCCCATGGGGATTTGACGGACTTGGATACGTGGTTTATAAACGCACCTATGCTCGGGTGACAGATGAGAAGCAGAACATCACGGAGGAGTGGTGGCAGACGCTACAGCGTGTCGTCGATGGAGCAGAGGCTATTGGTGCGGGACTGACTAAGGACGAGTCGGAACGTTTGTTCGACTACATGTTCAACCTCAAGGCTTCTGTTGGTGGTCGGATGCTGTGGCAACTAGGAACACCCAACAATGAACGACTGGGCGGCGACTCACTCGTCAACTGTTGGTTCGTGGACATTACTAAGCCCGAAGATTTCTCGTGGATGTTTGAGAGACTGATGCTTGGTGGAGGCGTAGGATTTTCAGTAACACACCCAGAGTCACTTGGTGTTGTCAGGCAGGGAACAGCCCAGCACCTTAATGAGGCAGACGCTGACTTCATAGTTCCTGACAAGCGCGAGGGTTGGGCACAGGCCGTCCTATTAGCCATCAAGACTTACTTGGGAACAGAAGATGACACAGATACCATTACGTATAACACGAGCCTCATACGCCCTGCTGGTGCTCCTATAAGGACATTCGGAGGCAAGGCTTCTGGACCCGGAATACTTGTTGAGGGTATAGAAAAGATTTCGACCATACTGAATGGTGCCGTTGGCAGGTTTCTTACATCTGTAGAGGTTCTTGACATAGGCAACATTATTGGATCAGTAGTTGTGGCTGGCAACGTCAGACGCTCTGCTGAAATAGCTTTAGGGCTTCCTAACGATATCGACTTCTTAAGTGCTAAGAGGTGGGACTTGGGAACCATACCAATGCACCGAGCCATGTCTAACAACTCCGTAGTGGTTGAGGACATACAGCAACTGCCGGAGGAATTTTGGGAGGGGTATCATGGTAATGGCGAGCCTTATGGCATGTTCAACCTTCAAACATCTCGCACGTATGGCAGAACCGGAGAAGTTCTCCCAGACAAAACCATCACAGGTACAAACCCATGTGCTGAGATAGGTTTAGCAAATCGTGAGTCTTGTAATCTAAGTGAGATATTTCTTCCCAACGTTGAATCCAAAGAAGAACTCATAGACATCGCCAAGCTGTTGTACAAGGTTCAGAAGGCAATAGCGTCCATGCCATACCTTGACAGAGAGTCCGATGATATCACTAGTCAGAACATGAGGCTGGGTCTTGGTGTAACGGGCGTGGCACAGGCACACAAACAAATGGAATGGCTAGATGACACCTATCGTGCTTTAAGGGAGTTTGATAAAGAGTGGTCTATGCAGAACGATTGGCCAGAGTCTAAGAGACTCACGACTGTCAAGCCCAGTGGAACACTATCCTTGTTAGCTGGGGTGACACCCGGAGTACATCCCGGATACAGCAAGCACCACATTCGGAGGGTTCGTATGTCTGTTGGAGATCCCCTGCTTCAGTATTGTTCCGACATGGGATACAACGTTGAGTGGGTCAAGAACCTCGATGGCACAGTATCTGACCGTACTAAATTGGTTGAGTTTCCATGCACATTTCCTGAAGGCACAGTCTTAGCTGAGGACCTGACTGCTATACAACAAATGCAACTACAAGCACAGTTACAGAGGAAATGGGCAGACAATGCCGTAAGTGTAACAATCTACGTAAAAGAGGGTGAACTAGAGGAAGTGCAGGAGTATTTAAAGAGCAACTGGGTAAACATGAAATCAGTATCCTTCCTTCTACATTCCGACCATGGATTTGAACAGGCTCCTCTGGAAGCCATAAGTAATGCAAAGTATGCTCAACTAGTAAGTAAAGTTAGACAAACTGAAGTTGGACCACAAGGTGGTGTCAGTGAATTGCTAGATGACGACTGTGTTAACGGGTCGTGCCCAATTAGGTAGACTACCTGCGTCGGTTACCAGTATTACCACACACCCAACATTGCGAACTTTTATTTCGTTTAGGAACTATCCAGTACACATCACAGTCGGAGCACTCCCACAGGTTTGTGTACGGTTTTATCTTCCCTTCAAAAATAATTGGCAGACGCACTTACATATAGTAGTACAATATAAACATGATCGTTACTTACACTATTGATACTCCAATGATCCACGATGCTAGAGAACAGGCTGTTCGACTAGCGAAAGCACAGGGTTACTCTAGAGTGTCAGTCCTGTCAATAGAGAAGATGGGCACAGGAACTCAGTGGCAAGTAAAGATGCAATTATTTAGGTAGGTGGCATGTCTGACAAAGTAAACCCCGGACAGTTCGGTGAACAATTTGGGATGTCTGAACAAGAACAGAGGCAGATCGAAGGACGAGCCCTTGGGAAGCATATATTCGAGGGAGTTGAAGAAGCAATGTTCGGGTATGCAGGCGGAATGAAAGATCGGGTGGTCAATCAAGGTTGGGAGAGTGTTGAAAGTAATTGGTATGCTGAACATCGAGCTGGTCATGTAACTGCTGATCCTGACGACGACGACTATCCGGTTTATCGCCACGATTTAGGTGATGGCTACCATGCTACATATCCCATTGACGGTGTGTACGCAACCATCCATTATGGAAGCGGCAGTAGAGGGGGCTTAGACGTTGTTAACTTTTCCGCCGACGATGATGCCGATGAAGAAGCATCAATGATTCGACGTAGAGACCCCGACCATGTGCGGTCAACAATAGAACAACATCATAGGGAGTTTATTCTTCCTAATGAAGAGGACTATCTCAGGTGATAAACTAGAGAAATGGTCTGGTACGTAAATTACGACATTGTCAAAGGTCTACCGTGGGAAAGATTGGTGATTGTTAAAGATCGACGCTCACACAGGGTAGTCACTCCATCTAAAGCTAGGGCTTACCTTAAAACTGGAACAACCTCTCTTATGGAGATAAGTGCCAGTGTAACTGGTGAGAACGGTATTCAATTATCTTTAACCGCAGATCAAACAAAAGACCTCCCAACCGGAGAACTCTCATATGATGTTTTCGCAACTGTTAAACTATATGGAGCGGACACTGAAAAACAGGTAAGTAAAGGTTTACTAAACGTATCAACATTAGACCGCATAACACCGGACGAGGACTCTAAATCATTGGAACTAAGATACACACAGAAAACAGACTTTTACAGAACCTTCACTTGGAAGGCTTCTAACGACACTGTTCAGACAGTGCAGTCGTCTTATATGCAGGCAAAGAACGCATCGGGTACCGTTGTGTTGGATCTGCGTTGGTACGCATCTAAACCGTCAGACTCAACTGTAGTAGCGCTATCTCCGGCAAATAAACGAGGTTACCTAATTGCAGGTGAATCTGCGGACACAACCTTAGACATGCACATTTCCGACACAAACGATGTTGCAGCAGGAACGTACACCTACGACTTGTTTGTACAAGACTCGGCTGGTGATTGGGATGTGTTAGCCGCAGGTAACTTGGTGGTAGAGGCAGCAACTTCTAGTAATCCGTATTAGTCATGCCACATAATTCTGAAACCGTAACAGTCACCAAGACTGATAAAGTCACGACTGTTACCGAGGGCTCTACTGATACCGTAGAGACATCTATACCGGGCAAGCCCGGACCAGTCAATGTCCTCACAGTAGGTACGGTAACCACTGGAAGTACTGACTCAGCATCAGCTACAATAACAGGAACATCGCCTAGTCAGGTACTTAACTTAGTACTACCAAAAGCTGCTGTGTATACACATACTCAAGGCTCGGCTGCTACAAGTTGGACAATCGCCCATAATCTAGGGTATTATCCAAATGTTTCCATAGTTGATAGTTCGGGAAACGTTGTTATAGGAGATGTTCAGCACTCTTCAGCAAACCAAGTCGTGGTATCATTTAGTGGAGCCTTTAGTGGCTCGGCATATTTATCGTAGGGGCTGTTTATGGCAACAAAGATTGTTACAAATCTTGATTTAAACCAAAACGAGATTCAGAACGTTCGTGTTCAGAATCTTGCATCAGCGCCCTCCAGTCCTGTCAGTGGTCAAATTTACTACAACACCACCACCCACACCCTGCATGTCTATTTAGCCTCTAGTTGGTTAAATCTTGCAGAGGGCGATGTTACTTCCATTGTTGCTGGCACAGGCTTATCGGGTGGTGGACTGAGCGGCGATATTACGGTAAACCTTGCTAACACGTCAGTTACTGCTGGTAACTATGGAAGTGCTACACAAGTACCGTCTTACACAGTAGACGCTCAAGGCAGGCTAACCGCCGCCGCAGACGTAACCATAGCTATTCCTTCCACGGCTGTCACCGACTTTACGGAGGCCGTACAGGATGTAGCAGGTGCATTTGTCAGTGGCACAGCCAATGAAGTTACAGCCACATACGACGATGCCGGTGGCACTCTAACACTAGGACTGCCAACTAACGTTACCGTCGCAGGTAACCTCACAGTAAACGGCACCACAACAACTATTAGTTCAACAACAATTACTGTTGACGATAAAAACTTAGAACTCGGATCTGTCGCCTCTCCTTCAGACACAACCGCTGATGGCGGTGGTTTCACACTTAAGGGCGCAACAGACAAAACATTTAACTGGGTAAATTCCACAGATGCGTGGACTTCCTCAGAGCATATTGACTTAGCGTCAGGTAAAGAATTTAGAATCAACGGAGTAAGACAGCCTCAAAAGGTTTCTTCCAACGTTGGTGATGGTAGTGCTACAGCAATAGCAGTAACCCACAACTTAGGCTCAGACGATGTCTTGGTTGAGGTTTATGATGCCACTAGTAAGGAATCGGTCATATGCGACGTAGATCGCACCAGCACAAACGCTGTGACCTTAACATTCTCTACGGCTCCTGCCTCAAACGCATATCGAGTTGTAATTATAGGTTAGTCCTGAGGGGCTACTGAACAGAATAGGAAACGGTTGAGGCCGTGGCAAGAGCATTTAAGACACTTATATCTATAGAGGATCTGGCGGCAGCGTCGTCTGAAGCCCTCCGCACCAAAGTTTCTGGTGATTCCAACGCCCGCATAACCGTAGACGCAGGCGGAAAACTAACTTGGGGTTCCGGTTCTGCAACGGGTGACACCACCCTCTATCGTTCAGCAGCAAATACGCTTAAAACTGATGATGCTTTTCAAGCGACATTAGGTGTAATAAACCTAACTTCGTCAGGAGCGCCTTCTGCCAGTTCGGCAGACGGCACTTTAGCGATTGACACAAGCAATCATAAGTTCTACTTCAGGTCAGGGTCGTCGTGGAGGTCAATCTCTACACAAGGAAATATTGATGGAGGAGTGGCTAGTACCACTGCCACACACTACGCATTTGGCGTTGACGGAGGAGATGCTACCTAATGGCTGTAATTATTCAACTTAGAAGAGACAGTGCGTCTGACTGGACTAGTAACAACCCCACCCTTGCGGAAGGGGAAATGGGTGTTGAGCTAGACACCGCCCAGTACAAGATAGGGGACGGCTCTACTGTTTGGAACTCTCTGGCTTACTCCTCGTTTCCGTCCAATGGTCTAAACCTAGACACCATAGCCGCCAAGGGAGACTTAATAGCAGGCACTGCTGATGATACTGCTGGCATATTGACAGTAGGATCTAATGGTCAAACTCTTGTAGCAGACAGTTCTACTACAAGTGGTTTAAAGTGGGTAACCACTGACACAATAGTCAACTGGCATGAAGCCTGTAAATTAGCTTCAGCCGCCGCATTACCCAACTCTCCCACCTATAGCAACGGTACATCTGGTGTTGGCGCAACTCTTACCGCTGACTCAAACGTTCGTCTGGTGGTCGATGGCGTTAATGCCACTACCGGAGATCGAGTCTTGGTTCAGGATCAGGCAAGTGCTGTTCAGAATGGTATCTACGATGTAACCAACCAAGGAGCCGCAGGTTCTGCCGCTTGGGTGCTAACTAGGTCTGACGATTTGGATGGCTCACCTACAGGACAGATTAAGGCTGGCGATTCAGCTTATATCACCGCTGGCTCAACAAATAATGGTCAAGGTTTTGTGGTCACCTCCACAAGTGATCCACACGTAGTTGGTACCAACAACATTACGTTCACTCAATTCACGGGTACTCAAGCGTTCACCGCTGGTACAGGTGCAAGTATTACTGGTAACACTATCAATATTAATACAGCGAGCACTGCTCGTATTGTTGCTAACGCTAACGACTTGGACTTGGCTACAACTGCTGTTACAGCCGCTTCTTATGGAAGTGCTACACAGGTACCCAACTACACAGTCGATGCTTACGGCAGACTCACAGCGGCGGCTAATACAACAATAGCCATCGCCTCCAGCGCAGTGACTGACTTCACTGAAGCCGTTCAGGACGTTTCAGGAGCGCAACTTGCTACCAACGGATCACACACTGGCATCACAGCTACGTATGACGATGGCGGCGACGGAGCCATAGACTTGGCTCTAGTTACTGAGAACGTCCAAGACATTGTTGGAGCACAAATAGCAACCAACGGCTCTCATACGGGATTGAGCGCCGCCTATGACGATGGTGGAGATGGTGCTGTGGACTTAACCGTCGCAGCTACTCTCGGAACGCACACATCAGGTAACTACGTTGCCACAATAGCGGGTACAGCTAATGAAGTTGATGTCTCTGGGTCAGGCTCTGAAACAGCAGCCGTGACTGTAGGGCTTCCTTCTTCCGTAACAATTACTACTGCTCTTACAACTCCTTCGCTAACGGTTTCCGGTGCGTCCATAATATTAGAAGGTGCTACAGACGACGGTCATGAAACAACATTGACTGTCACTGACCCCACAGCAGACCGCACAATTACATTTGGTAATGAGTCGGGTACTGTGTTTACCACTGCCAGCGTTCAGGCTTTGGCTAATGGTGTTACCGCTACAACCCAGTCACAGAGTGATGGTTCAACAAAAGTTGCGACTACTGCTTATGTGGACACTGGTCTTGGTAATCTCAGCAGTAACTCAATTTCAGATGCTGACGCAGACACAAAGATCCAAGTTGAAGAAGGGTCTGACGAAGACATCATTCGCTTCGACACTGCTGGCACTGAAAGAATGACGATCGGTGCTACTGGCACCGTAACCATTGTTGGTGATCTCACAGTTAACGGAACAACAACAACTGTTAATTCAACAACGTTAACTGTTGACGACAAGAATATTGAAATAGGATCTGTAGCTTCCCCAAGTGATACCACTGCTGACGGCGGTGGCATCACCTTGAAGGGCGCAAGCGATAAAACATGGAACTGGGTTAACTCAACTGATGCTTGGACATCTTCAGAACACATCGCTCTCGCCACTGGCAAGAGTGTTTACATTGATGGTGTCATCCAGTTGTCGAAGAACTCACTCGCAGCGACTGTTGTTCTCGCTGATGGTGTTACTGCCACTACACAAGCGGCAGATGACAATACAACTAAAGTTGCAACCACTGCGTATGTCCAAACAGAGTTGGGCGCTCTAAGCAGTGACTCAATCAAAGATGCTGATAACGACACCAAGATTCAAGTTGAGGAATCCTCAGATGAGGACAAGATCCGATTTGATACTGGAGGTACTGAACGAGCAGTCCTTGACAGTTCAGCGCTTGATGTTACAGGTAATGTCATTTATAACTTAGGGCTGAACAGCCAGACGGGAACCACCTACACATTTGCGGCCACGGACAGGGGTAAGTTGGTAACTATGAACAACGGTTCTGCCCAGACTGTTACAGTTCCACCGAACAGTTCAGTAGCAATAGCTGTGGGATCACAAGTACAAGTCGCCGGTCTTGGTGCTGGTGAAATAACTATGGCCGCTGGTTCTGGTGTAACGTTACGATACACACCCGGCTTGAAACTAAGGGCGCAGTATTCATCTGTAACTTGTATTAAGATCGCTACAGACGAGTGGATACTGGTAGGAGACCTTGAGGCATAATGGCTGAGTCAGAGGGTAGAACGGGGCCTAGAAAGGACACCGTTCCTAATATTGTTGGTCAAACTACGACCAATGCTGACTCACAGATAACGTCGGCCGGATTCACGGTAGGAAGTAAATCGACTACTAACGCTACTGGTTCACAGACAATAAATACCGTAGTGTCACAGGTGGTAGCGGCTAGTACAGAATACCCATTGGGAATGGCCATTGACTATACTTACTACAGCCCGTACTTCCCACCACACTTCCCACCACACTTCCCGCCTCACTTTCCGCCACATTTCCCACCGTTCTTCCCACCGTTCTTCCCACCGTTTTTCCCACCGTTTTTCCCACCACACTTCCCGCCTCACTTTCCGCCACATTTTGAGTAGACTAGGGGGTCATGGACAAAAGAGTGGCCCGAGTGGACAAAATGAGATTCTATGGGGACTGGCCTAAGGTCAAACCCAATGAGATTCTGGTCATTCCAAAAGATGACCGTCTTTTAGAGTTTCCACCATTTCGCAATTCAACTGGCTACCCTGAGTGGTTCAAGAATGCGCCAAAGATAGAGATAGACGAATTAACAATTCAAAACTGTAAGGGCATACAGGATTACCTGTCACTGGGTATAACAGTACCGCTTTGGGGGGACGTTAGGGTACAGCCTACAGAGGGTGGGGTGTCGGCGGCTATGGCTGACCCTTTCTTTACTACTACACAGTTTCCTAAATCGTCTGTAGAAGGTTGTCCAATTATGGATGATGTTCCCATGCCTCACGCAGGGTGTCCAGATTTAAGGTCTCCTTTTCTGTATAAAACCGCACCCGGGTATTCACTTCTAGCATTGCCCATATTGTACGAGCCAGACACTAGATACCAAGTGTTACCATCCGTTGTGAATACCGACTATTTCCACAGAGTAAATCTGATATTTAGGGTGTTGACTGACGAGGAGTTTATTATCCCTGCTGGAACCCCGGTATATCACCTGATACCATTTAAACGTAAGGGTGGATCAAAAGTAAAAAAGGTCATAATGGGAGATTCTAGAATGTTTCCGATGTTAAAGAACAGAGGCATAGGTTGGGGAGGGTTTGAAACCTTCAGGCGTAAGAGGTTATATAGACAACATCAAAGGCAATCTGATGGAGAATAAAGTGGAAGAATCTTTAATAGAGCCGGGTCATTTTGGTGATTCAACTGACAATATAATTATAATTAAAGATTTTGTCTCTCCTTTAGATTTAGAACACATGGCGGCCTTTTTACCCCACCTAAAGCAGTGGGACAACCCAAAAGAGACAGAGTACAACGAAGATGGTGTCTGTATCTATGATGCGTCGTACTGGTGGGATCGTGTTTGCGAGGGAGACACCTTGCACCGTGTGAATCCCTTTGTGTACGACATGGTAGCTAACTACACAAAAAAGATGGCCCATGTAATAGAGGATAAATTCGGAGTCTCGGTTTACACTAGAGATCCCGTGTTAGTTAGGTGGCTACCAGAATGTGTACAAGAGCCACATGCTGATAAGCAGTTAAACGATGGTTCTCCTAACCCTTTTCCCACATACGATATAAACTCCATCATATATTGGAATGACGATTTTGAAGGTGGTCAGTTTTACTACCCAGAGCACGGTATTGAGCTAGAGATAGAAGCAGGCATGGCTGTGGTTCATCCGGGGGATATTAACTATCTACACGGCGTTAAGCCAGTAGTTTCTGGTGTAAGGTGGACAACACCATCGTTTTATACAATCACGTCGTTAAACACTTACGGACACTACGCATTTGGAGATTAAATGGAATACGCA